>Ga0325414_1003061_pt1 | contig 17270 bp, 8 predicted proteins | sample PopdelMetagenome_8_FD_206183 | JGI IMG/M metagenome (GOLD analysis project Ga0325414, IMG submission 206183) | Populus deltoides microbial communities from Bellville, Georgia, United States - Leaf-PdKOR-R3 | ecosystem: Host-associated > Plants > Phyllosphere > Phylloplane/Leaf | place: USA... | reverse complement strand
AAATAAAAATAAAAATAAAAATATGGATAAAAAAAAAACCTCAATAGTGATTTACGAGAGAGGATTATACTTAACTTTTTACATTCAAATTTTTTCTGGTCCGAACTCGATAGTGTTCGGAATAACGAAGTTCTAACTGAGTTAATTTTTTTATACAAAAACTTGCCACTAGCCTTCCAAATTCCAGAGTCCACAAACTGCAAATCCCACCCCACGACTAAGACCAACCACCCAAATCCCTCCCTGCACCTCAACCTGTCCACGCTCTCTCCTCGCCGCCACCGCCTCCTCCTTCTATTCCAATCAAACAATGCAATCACGCTTCACATCCTTAGCAACTCGCACCCTCAAATCCACAACAACCAAAGCTAAAAATCGAACTTTCTCTTCCTCCACAGTCGAATCCTCCACGAAACAACCCCCACAATTCTCCCAAACCCTAGCGGGTCTGCGCGCTCGATTAGCCGTGGAATCTCCCACGCTCTCCGACTTCATCCACCTTCAATCCAACAACACCTACTCCGTCGAAGTTGGAACCAAAAAGAAACCACTCCCAAAACCTAAATGGATGAGAGAAGCCATTCCAGGTGGCGAAAAGTACGTTCATATTAAGAAGAAATTGAGAGAATTGAAACTCCATACTGTTTGCGAAGAAGCTAAATGCCCTAATTTGGGGGAGTGCTGGTCCGGTGGCGAAACCGGCACTGCCACTGCTACGATTATGATACTCGGCGATACATGTACTCGTGGCTGCCGGTAATAACTGTAAAATTTGGAGTTATTTGGGATGAATAATAAGGGTAATGAATGTAGAATGTTTTGGATTTATTTTGTTGTAGGTTTTGTAATGTGAAGACGTCGCGGACGCCTCCTCCGCCTGATCCAAATGAGCCAACTAATGTAGCAGAGGCAATTGCGTCTTGGGGTTTGGATTATGTTGTGATTACGAGTGTGGATCGTGATGATTTGGCTGATCAAGGAAGTGGTCATTTTGCGGAAACTGTGCATAAGTTGAAGACACTCAAGCCAAACATGTTGATAGAAGCCTTGGGTATGTTTGATTGATATGACATTTAGGATTTTTTTTCTACTCTGCTATTTTTGTAACGGTGCTAGCAAATGTTTTGGTTGTGTAGTTCCTGATTTTCGAGGAGACCGTGGTTGCGTAGAGAAAGTTGCAAGATCAGGACTAGATGTTTTTGCTCACAACATTGAAACAGTTGAAGAGCTTCAGAGTTCTGTACGGGATCATCGTGCTAATTTTAAGCAATCTTTAGATGTTTTAATGATGGCTAAAGAATATGCTCCGCCTGGGACACTTACCAAGACTTCAATAATGTTAGGCTGTGGAGAAGCGCCTGAACAAGTTGTGAAAACAATGGAGAAGGTGAGAGCAGCAGGTGTTGATGTGATGACGTTTGGTCAATATATGAGACCATCCAAGCGTCATATGCCAGTATCTGAATACATTACTCCTGACGCTTTTGAGAAGTATAGAACACTTGGCATGGAAATGGTATGTTTCTGCGTTGTACTATAGATTTTTTGGTTAACGCATACAATTTTATTTTTGCTCCATCTTGTCTTATGTGGTTAATTTGCAAACTAAAAAGCCCATGCATTGTGTGATTGGTATAAATTTTATGCCATTAATAACATAATGGATTAAAAAGTGGGCTGATTTGTCTAGTTGTGGGTTACAGTTCTTTTTCCATGTTATGAATTACTCTTATGTTCACTCAGAGTACTTTTAATAACAACTAATCTCTGGGTCCGCTCCTTCATTTCGGTTTTGTATTATGTGGGGGATCTGATTTTTTTTCCATGAAGGAAAGCACACATACTGGATCAATCTTTTTGACTTTTTAAATAACTGGTTCTTATGCATGCTAGAATATGAATCAGTGGCGGTGAGTGGGGAGGCAAAGGGGCTGCTTTCCATGTTGTAATTAATTTGCTGCTTAGATTTAATTTTTATATATGAGTAACAGTGCAATGACTTCTTAGGGTTTTGTTTTGTTATATATATCTCTTAATTTAAAATTTTTGACTTTATTTATCTAGTACACAACTTTAGTTATTTTTCTTGGATGGTTTCATCTTCTTTTTTGTCTCTACAACTAGCTTAACAGACATGTTCAAAATATAGTTTATTGTTAAATTTTTAAACTTGTTGCTACTTGATCGGTATTTTTCGATTTCTGTTCTATATAAGAATGTTCAAGATATTCTGGAATTGAGTGTTTGCTTATTATTGTTAACATTCTAGATATTAACGTTTCATTTATAGTGCGTGCATGTACATGGGTGTGTCTTTGATTTTTTGTTTTTTTTAAAAAAATATTATGGTAAATTGACTATTGGCCCTCCTTTAAAATATCTCTTAGCTCCGCACTTGCACTAATCTGTTTGTAACTGGGAGAAGTATTGTGTGTCAGAAGGAATATTCAAGTATTGCAGATGAAAGCACCATTTTGAACTTGGCTACTTTTGTCTATACTTTTTTCTGGTGAAAGTTAAGTTCTTTGGTGAATGGAATTAATCTAATCTGCTTCTCAAGCATATCTCACGTTTCATTGTCTGGTCTCAATTCCTCTATTGAGAGGTTGATGTTTGTGGATGACCTAATTTGGTTGCTGGAAGACGCTTCCACATAAATTAATTCATGATATATTGGATATAGTAGTTCACTTGTTACAAATTAGATGTCTCTTTATTATTAAGTTATTAATTTTATGTTACAGACTAGTATACTTGATCTCCCTCTTTAGCTCTGTCATGAAGTAACTGTATTGGACAAGGTTGAAAATCTGAACATGTCAGCAATTTCTCCTCCTCTGCCATTTTCTGTCTGCTAGTATTGTGATAGACTGAGTTTCAGCCTATTCTTCTTGAATATGAGTCAACTCCTGATAAAAGCCCCCTTTCAACTATATATTTTTACAGTCATGCTAGTTTAGTGCATTGACACAGTTGATGCTGCCCTTTTCCTTGGTCAAGGAAATCATGTCCATTGTTCTTTGGTTTGTCTGCCTTGTGCCCTTTTTCCTGTATAGCAAATCAGCTGTCAGCATTATGTATGCCGGGACTGACTGTCGACTATCTAAAGAACATTTACAAATAGAGATGATATTTAGCCTTCCTTCCCAGTTTCAGTGTACTGCTGGAAGCATTACACATCTAATGATCTTGATCTGATATGTTGAGATTCCATAAACATGTATTGATATTTGATTACAGTGATAATAGCCACTATACTAGATATGCATTGATTATCAATTTGATATGTTTTGTAGATGCAGCATCCTATTCCAATATGCCAGTAGTTTTGAGTTGTCTGTTAAGTTAAAGCTATCTATCGATGCTCGGATTTCTGAGACCTATACTAGGATTTCTTGTGTGATTCTTGTTATCTTTGGATGATACAGGGATTTCGATATGTGGCATCTGGTCCCATGGTTAGGTCATCATACAAGGCAGGTGAATTCTACATCAAATCCATGATAGAATCTGATCGGTCTGTTTCTTCGCAGCTTCCTATCTCCTGATGGATGCTTTATTCATCTTGTCCTTTTATATTTCACTTTTAACCTATTGGCTTGTGAATTTGATTATCAACTACATGGACCCAAAACTCGATGAGTTCTGGCAGCAAGTCGAAAGCAATAATGTTACAAGTTGTCAGAGGCCAACCTTGCAAATTGTTTCAAGGCTGCATCAGGTCGAGGTCTTTCTAATCTGCTGCTGTTGTAAATTCAATCTGTTACATGTCTTAACCCCGTATCTTTTGTTTTCATTATTTTTCTTAATAAAATTTCATATTTTTATCTAAAAGAGAAGAAACCCAGTATGTTGTGATCATGAAGTTTCTTTTTAGCTGATGATGCCTTTCCACTCATATCCCCTTGTTTTGTCGTTTTTGTACGTGCATTTATTTTATTCCTTTTGTTTTGCGAGATTGTACTGGTGAACTCTAAATGGCACGTACTCTTTGTTTAGTCATACCACGTCTTCTTTCACGTTGTTTCTTTGGAATTTCCCTGAGGTGCAATTAATTGATTATTTGCTGGATAAATTGGGCAATTAGCATATAAAATGCAAATAATTGGCAGAATGATACAACCAAAAGAACCGACCATCTCCCACTCTATTGTGCGTAAGTTTTTGTTGTGAGACCAATATTCATCACTGCCTAGAAAAATATCACCATTTTATTTAAAGTTCGCCAGAAAAATATTCGCTATTAGAAAAATATTCCTCTTGGTCACAGCCCCCCGAGCTATGTATAGAACCCATCTAAAAATAACAGAGGTAGAGAAGAAAAATAATATTGACGGTTTATGTCGAGATTTTTTTGTTTTTGTTTTTGCTTTTGCAGGTGTCGGAACTCGGAAGTTCTCACCGATGACATAAAAAGAAAGATGTCTTTGGCTGTTCATTATAATTAATGTCACGCTTGATATTTGTCGTGGTTAGATACATCACGTTTTTTAATAGGGATATTTACTAGATATCAAGTTTCAAAAACATGTCACCAAATATTTTTTAAACATTATATTATGCCAAAACTTTAAATTTACCATGCTAATTTTATTTTTTTCTAAAAAAAAACCTTATTTGCTGGTCATCGCTTGGGTCTAATTGATGGCAAGGCAAAAATGCTGCAGAACCTTGTCTACTATTTCGGTTACAGAATGTTGTGGGACCTATTGGCACTGGTTCGACAGGATGCATGCCATGAGCATTTGACACCTCGTAGTAACATCTGGTCCACTCCACGGACCTTTGGTGGTCCACGAGTACGTGCACCTGGTTTCCTTCTCATCTTTGGAAAGTGGTCTTGAATTACGTTTTTCAAGGCCGACTAGAGGAAAAGAGAACAAAAGTAATTTCGAGGAAATAGTTTCATTTTCTAGGTAATTTATCTTACATGAAATGCACAAGGTCTCAAACGAGAAGTCTAATGAAAAACTAATGGTCAGCAACTGTCCCCTCGAAGATCCTAGCCCTCCAAAGTGCAAGCAAAGTCTGTTGCGTGGATCCATGAATCCTCAAAAGGAGAGAGCTCCAAGACAACAGGCAATTCTTTAGCACAGGGCCAAAATAGGGAACGAGTTCTTAACCTCGCCTTCTTTCATTATAGCTCCAGCTAAGGCTCCTATGCCCCAGTCCCCCATCTCTGGGTCTCAGTTATGGCTTCAACCCTGTAAAGTTAACAGGTAATCAAAGCTTCCATTTTCATTGAACTGTTCCGTACTCACAATCTCTAAGAAAATCTCTCCCCTTTACTTCTCAGATGATTACATCTGATCTGTCCCCTCACTCTCTAATAACACCCACCAGGCTCAGGAGCACGTTCTTATATAATCAAAACCCCACAACACCCACATTAGCTCACTTTTATTTGCCTTCCTCTTTTGCCTAGTTTCTATCTATTATTATACCCCAATTTGATCGAACAAGTTGTTTGTTCCAGTCCCTTCTCGAATGTCATTTCTTGCTTGTGTGCTGAACCACTAGTTACTAGGAAGTGTACATTTTATAGCTGTTAAGAGACACAAACTGCATATTCAGACATTTGCTCCGTCTCTCTCACCTAATGGGTTGCTGTATTAGCTCCAGCAACAACAAAAGAGGGTCAAGTAACCCAGAACCACCAAGCCACCGTCATTCTCCACCGCAAGCCCGCAAGCCCCATGTCTCCACCGCAGGTGCCTCACCGCCACCTGAAGAAGAGACAGTCAAAGAAGTACTTTCTGAAACCCCCATTATCCTCGAACCACAGATGACAACAACACCAACCCAAGAACGAAAAACCCTGATGCAAAGAAACAACATGAAACACCAAGAAGACCAAGAAATCACTCAAGCATCAGAGACATGCAGCAATATCACTGGCACTCTCTCAACACCAACAACTACGACCACCACTGCCACCACCACTACCACTACAATAACAGAGATAAGAGAAGATGAGGTAACAAGCAAGAAAAGGGTCAACAGATCTCCCGCCAAAGTACATCGAAAGCGTCCGTACACTGGAGACAGAGAAAGGGTGTTAAAGTATCCGGCGAAGACGACCGGTCAGGTGATTAGGACCGCAGCTGGACAGCGTAATGTAGGGTCTAGAGGGGTCAGGAGCGATTCTGGTAGGTCACCGGAGACTAGGACGGCAGGTGGAGTTGGGAGGGGTCGTGCGGGAGCGAGTCCTGGAAAAGCCGGTGGCAGGTCAGTGGAGAGGAAGAATAAGGAGGATTCGGAAAACGGCTCCGTTTTGAGGCAGCAGGAGGAGGGGAACGAGTCCCTGGAGAACCCTCTGGTTTCTCTGGAATGCTTTATCTTTCTTTAGATGTATTTATTTATTTATTTTCTCATTTTGTATTTTGCATGTGAGTTGATGTGTTATATTTCACAAATCTCTTACGCAAACAGTAACTCTTTATCCATTCCATTCAAATCCTTTTCTTTTTTTTATTTCTTTCTTATTGTAAAAATTTCAACATTGATGTTTTCTTTGTTACTGTTAATCGAATTTAGAAATAGATTTAATGTAGTATTTTTTTTTTAAAAAGTGAATTATTTTATGATGTTTAATAATATAATAAAAAATAAATTAAAAAATATTTTTTATTATTTAGTTATGTTATTGAAAATGAGTTGGAAAATAATTTATTAATATTTTATTTTTTTTCAAGTTTATTAAAATAATAAAAAATAAATCTTATAAATTAAAAAAGTTGAACGAGAATGAAATTATAAAAAATATAATTTTATAAATTATTTCAAATAAAATTAATAATAATCAAAATAATAGAAATTAAATTTAAAAAATAAAAAAATTAAAAGATAAATAAATTAAAATAATAATAATAATTAACATTTCATAAATTATTTCAAATAAAATAAGTAACAATCAAAAGAATGAGGACTAAATTTGATAAATAAAAAATTTCAATTAAAAAATAATAAGAGAAAAGCAAATAACAATTATAAAAATAAAGATCAAAATTAATATAAAAATTAAATTTTAAAGGATGAAATTAAAAAATAAATATTCAAAACAAAATATATATAGTAATTAAAAATTTGAAGATCAAATTTAATATAATCAACAAATAATATGATATTTTTAAATATTTCACAACTTTTGGAAAGTATTTTCCACCCAAAATAAAAAGAAAATACTTTTCTGAAAACCAAATCAAATTTTTCCTTGACTAGAAAGTATTTTTCGTTGACCAACTTTTTTAATGACAAATAAATATAAAAAAATTTAAAAATTAATTTCTCCAAAAATAATTTGCAAAACACAAACACAACTTAATATATTTCAAAGAATGAAACTTCATTCAGGGTGATGCAATTCAAGGCATGAGCCTTTACTTTTCTTATTTAATTATATTATAAGTATTTTTTATATATAAAAGATTAATAATTCAAATTCCATCAAAACAAGCTAATTTGATAATTCATCCTTCTTGTTATTATTTTTATTTTCAATTTAAAAAATATAATGCTGTATTTTATGTCATGTACCTCAAAAAACAATTTGAACAAAAAAAAATCTCTCATAACCAAATCAAAAACTTATTATTTAATTAACGTGCTCATTTAAAAAAAAACATAAAAGAGAGAAATAAAAAAAAAATTTGAAAATAAGTAAAAATTAAATGATATTTTATTAAATAATATTTTAAAAATATTTGTTAATTAATTAATTTTAATAAATTTCAATTAAAATTGAAGGCCGCGAATCATCTAAACATGTTTTTAAATAATCTATTTTAATTAATTTATATTTAAATTGAAGAAAGAGAAAAAAAGATAAAAATACCACATTAAATATTTTCTTATAGTGCATTTGATGTAAAATAATAATAAAAAACTTGAAAAAAATAGAAAAAAACCAACCACCTAAGCCAAAGTGATGACCCCACCTTCCTAGCCCAACTTAATAATGCCAGGTGTCTAATCTTTTTTTATGCCAAAAAACGCATAATAAATTATTCATTTTTTAAAAAATATATATATAAATAACATGTTTGTGTGCCCAATTTCAGATAATTGGAGAGGTTGGTAGAAATTTAAGTACGTGTCTAGTTTCAAGTGGTCAAAGAGGCTACAAGAAATTCAAGTTGGGGTTTTTTTAACATAAAAATTTAATTTTAAACTTATATTTACTTAAAAACATTTAATAAACATCATTATAACCTTAATAAATTAATTTATCAACTCAAAAAACTACAAAATAATTTTAAAAAACATAAAATTAATATGAAAAAATCTTTAACATTCTTCTTATCAAGAAAAACATAATAACATCAAAAATAATTTTTTTTTTTAATGAAATCTCACTATCCTTTATTGTTTTTTGTGAGTCTCTCTCATTTCTCAAACTCAATAATTAAAATGTGAGCAAAATAAAGTAAAGTCTGTGATTAAAAGGACAAATATTTAAAATAAAGAGATCAAAATTAAAAGTTAAAAATTCTCTAGGCAAAAATACTATAAAAAGGCATGCATTCAATACTATAAAAAAAAACCCTTGTGTTATTGCTTTCTTGCCAAATTCGGTTTCTATATTTTTTTATAAACAATAAAATCAAATTGTTTTTGTGCATGCAAAATATAGCATTAATCTAATGTTGAAATATTAATTAAACACCGTAATAACTCAATAAAACTTAAATAAATTATTAAGTTCAATTCGAACATAGTGCAACATGGAAAGATGGATTTAGAAGAAAAAATAGTGATTAAAATAAAAAAATTCTAAAAAAAATTAAAAAAAGAGAATTTACTGTATAAATCCATGGTGAATTTAGTCTTGGTGCATGGTGTTTCATCAATAAAATAATGACCTATTTTAGGTTATGCTAATTAATAAAAACTAAAGTTTATGATATTTTCATTGCATATAAAATCATTATTTTCCCTCTCATAAATCATCGTGGATTGAAGTAATGATTTTTTTTAAAAATTTCAATTTGATTCTCGAACTTTATGTTCACATAATTAAACCTAAATTAATATTAAATTACATGTTTTTTTGGGATGGAGGATTAAATTAAAAAATAGAGAACTAAAGTGAAAACTATGAATAACATAGGTGATATTTTTAAATGTATTAGTCTTATAATATTTTTTTTATAAGATTACCGATCTTTTTAATATTTTAAATATATTTTGGGGACAAATAACGTCATTAAACTCTTCATCGATCAAAGTGAAGTGAGGGGAAAGGCTCATTTCCAAGAACAAAAACAGACGGGCTTAAGCCCAGAAGCAAAAGGAAACGTGCTGCCTGCTATTGCTGTTTTTCTGGGTTCACAGTAGCTATCGATAGCTATTCGAGGGTAATGGGACAAAGCACAGGACTTGCACATATTTCTTGAACCTGAAACAAATCGCTCGGCACCCACAAATCGCTCAGCCCCTTGGAAGGGCAGCTTGTGTTCATCAATGTTCTTTGCTGAAGCCTGAAAGCAGCACCCAAAATCATAGGGCTTTGAGAATTTTGAATAGAAACTAAAATACCTTAAAACATGAATAAAAAGAATTTCCCAGGAGCCCATCATAGGGTGAAAATCCAAACCCAGCTCGTATATATTTAACTCAAGGAATTTCACAGGAGGTTCCCTTAAACAAGGTTAGAAATATTCGAACACATCAGTGTACGAGAACTTCATGTGAAACAATGAATATGTTTTTTAAAATTAGTTTTTTATTTAATTAAATGATAATAAAAATAAATACATAAATAAAAATTGATTGAATAAAATCATAGAAAGAAAAATATCTTACAAGATTGTACTTATTAGAAATACTATCAAGAAACAAATAATTTTTGTTTTTAAAAATAAATATCAATCATATAAAACATAAAAATATTATAAATGAATTTGAATGATATCTTCAAAATCTAAATATATACAAAATAATTAGAAAACAACCACAAAAAAAACAGAGAAAAGGAATATTAATTGAAATAAATTTAAAAAATATAAAAAAACATGATTTTTTTAAAAAAGACAAAATTACAAAAAAAAAAGGTAAAGAAAGAGGCTAGGTGCCATTGGGAATGGCAAGCCAGGCCAACACCTGGCCCATTTAGAAAGGATTCACGCGTGGACTCTATTTTCTTAAAATGTAATTAAGACGGACAACATGCAGGTTCTATTCTTTTTAAATATAATTAGGGTGGAAAACATGTTGTCTACCCCGATATTTCTTGAAAAAAAATTCAAGATGATACGTCATTTGAAATTCCTCAGATTCCAACCGTTATGGTGCCGAAAAAACAAGGTATATGTTTTTTTGACCTAAAACCCATTCTTAATTATCCGATACATCTATACAAGATCATAGACACCTTTTCAAACCTTTAATGGTCTCAAAAAACCAAAACAACCACACAAAAATTCAAAATCAACCCGAAATAAAAAATCTAACCGAGTTTAGATATGGTTTTTAAACAATTTTAAGGTGAAAACACACCTAAATGGATCTCCCTTGCTAAATAAAATCATTTGACATTAAGATTGACTATTTTGGTTGCCAGAATCAGTGTCAATACCGATTTTTTTCTCTTTAGCGCTGGAATCCAACGTCTTCTTTCTTAAACCAGGGATTAAAAAATAAAAAAGATAAATTTTTATACCAAAATTAAATTGAAAAACTATTGAGGGACCGAATAGATACAACTTTTGAAGTCTGAGGACTAAAGTAGATTTTTTTGTGATAACTTTGAAAGTATCACCTATTTGTGGTACCTTTTCACTTTGGTCATTTATTTTTTAATTTTATTATTTGTTAATAAATTTGATTTAGTTGTTTTTTAATTGTGTAAAAAAAAAAAAAAAAGATGCAATCGTGGAAACAAATATTTGAAAACTGAAATGAATAAAAGCAAAAATTCTGAATAGTACATCTACAATAAAATGTGAGAACATATATATATAGAGTGCACATATACACATATACGCAATGTTCAGAGTCTTTCTTAATATTGAAATCATGGAACAAAAGATGAAATTCATTCCAAGGCGACCATCCCAAATCATTCCTCAAACCAATTCAAGATGGTTTTCAAATAATTTAAACAAGAAAAAAAAAAGTTGAAATCAAAATCTATCTCAATTGTAATTTACAGTTTTAGAAAACAAAACCTATTTGACTTTCAGAGGGAATATAAACCAATCAATATGCAAGATACAGATCCATGTCTACCCATTTCAAGCCTAGAGGTACACCGCACCCATGCAAGATCTTTGAGCAAAGTTTAACAAAAAACCATACCGATTCAAAGTAGAGCTGAGAACCAGGCAAGTTATATACAGATGAATCAGAAAAAAAGAAAGAAAAAAAAAAGGGTGTGTCTGTCTAGTTTTCAGCACTGCAAACGGCGTTAACACTATAAAGAAACTCATAAAATACAGCAAAGTAAACATGCTGATCAGAGAGTCAGAATATTGCCGTCGAAGACATGCTAAAGCACTCCTAGACTTTTTAAATCAAAGTTTAAAAATGACAAACGAGCATATGAATTAATAAACAAAACAAGATTGAAATAATTATAGCTTCACTGGAAAAATATCCAGCACTAACAGCCCACAATGACTCCTTTGCTCCTGGTAAAGATGAGTCCTTTTGCAAGTTGAAGATTAAGCGCCAGACGAATCCTAGCTCTTCAATTTTTGTTAAATATATATCTTACCGTTTGTGTACAGAGGGAGAAAGGATTCCCTTTTCTTCTCTTCAATTTTCGAGCTGGAATAACAAATTACGGGGCTATTTTGGGCTCTGGCTCCTTTATTTCCATCATTTTCGTCTTCTTTTGGCTCAAATCGCAGGTAGGAAAAACTTGATAAACCTACAAAATAGACTGAGAACTGAGAAGAGCTTCATTTTCATGTATGCTTTATACCACACCGACACCTTGCTTAGTACAGGCAGATTATCAAGAATATTATACATTTATTATTTGCTCATCAAATGTGTGTGATTTTTAGGATCATGTTCTGGACTTTAGTGTAGTCAACCTGTATGGTATATTATCAAGAATAATACTATTTTTTATCATACGATTCCCAACGTTATTGAATTTATTGTATTCTATTTAGGTCATTTTCCTAATTAATACCAAGTCTCCTCTTCAAATGTAAACAATTTTAATATCTGGACCATCTTCCCAACCTTATCTTGCAATTGAGCGGTTCATGAGTTCACAGAATCTTAGCGAGTTGGAATTTATCGACAGAAATCTTCGCTTAAGAAGGAAAAAAAGAACAATCTCCACGGAAACTGCTTAATAGTCTCAAGATGCTTAATAATTTTCCAAGTATCAAATGGATAACTGCTTTCTAGTAAGCTAAGTTAAGCTGCTTTATTGACTGCTTAAAGGAAAAGACAGAAGAGTTCATGGAACTGCCCCACATGAAGATCTACCAAGTCAACGGCTTAGATCTCTGAAATAATGCGAGGCCTTTTGATCAATCTTATGTACAGATATACACAGCACCATCGACATTCTTGCTCAGGAAAGCATCCGAGGTACATGAACTTCAGCAAGAGAATATTTTCATGGCTTCGTCGGAGATTTACATGCTCTTGGATGCATGTGTCAATGTCAAATCTTATTATATCAAGTATAATTACTCCGTTAGAAAAACTTAAACATGGTAACTTGTAATGGCAAACATCGGTAATAATAGCATAGACTTTTATGGCGTAGATCGCTCTCTTTAGGTAGGACCCCAAATCAAATAACAGCAGTAATGCCCAAAAACCCAAAAGGAGGAGAGCTGGTTTGATTTTGTTGCTGTCTCCAATCATTTGTTAGCCCCCAGTCTGGCCACCAAGCTATTGGTAGGTAATTATCTTGACACATGAACGGATTAGAAAAGGAAAGATTATGAAAAAGTGTTCTTCACTGAACAAGTTAATGCTAGACGGACCCCATTACCGTGGGAAAAATTTAAAAAAAAAATCAATGCAAATTAAGTTTAAAGCTTTCATGATATTAAAGTACAATACTCGAACGCCTAACCGCTCCAACCAAGAAATATTGTCAAAGAAGTAGAGTCCAACCTAGCTCATAAATCACAAAAATGGTGGATATATATTTCGAAAAAAAAATCTTTCAATAAAGTAATCTTCTTTATTTTTTTAATTTTTCTTCTTGATGGAGGTACTCATGGTCTCAGGAATTAAGCCCTTACATTTCACATCTCACCAAAGAGATCTCATACATTAATATTTCATCCTGTTCTCTCGGTGTAACAAATTCCCTTGTGAAACAATTTTCTTCACATATTCTCGCTAAATGTGAAGAGTGGCAGCCATGGGGTTTTTTTCATTCCAAAATCTGACTGGCAATCGAGGATTTGATCATCGTATGTCTCCTTCGAGAAATGAACAAGTGTCGGTCACAAGCAGAGTCAAACTCGTACTCTGCTTCTGCTATGTAGACACTACATATATAGGCAGCAGTAGAACAGAAGGGTCTGAAGCACGCGCCACCACTGAGACAGAAGTACGGTACCGATGTGTTGAGGTGAGTGGTACCTGCACGCATGTCAACTAATTCTGTAAGAAGAGAAAATAACAGACCACCACTTGATGATTCCTCCTTGTCACTGACACACCCACCATTCAATGCCTAAATAAAAACATCCTTTCTTTCACTAAATTGAACAGTAAGTCCTTTTCTGTTTTCCTTGTCCTTTTCCTTTATATATATTTCCTTGAAATTAAAAAAAAGAGACCATCGTTCCTTGAATGTCGTGATTTTTTTAAAAGAATGTTGGGAGGCTGTTTTGCATTGCTTTTCTCTATGTTTTAAAAATATATTTTACATAAAAAAAATATCAAATTAATTTTATTAGTATTTTATAATTTTTTTTAGATACTAATATTAAAAATAATTTTAATTTATTTTCAAATAATTTTTTTTAAAAAAACACAATTTATTACAATAACAAAATATTTTTTGTTTTGTTTTGTTTTGCAGTGTTCTATGTGGGATACTTGAACGCAATCAAATTTTATCTTCTCCCGTTATAAACACAAGTGTGAGAGAGACTACATTTTGGTGTCTTTATGGCGACCGTTAGCTTTAGGCTATAATTAGATAATTTAAACAAAAGTAAAGTACATTTGTAATTTCAATGCAGGATCATAGGTAAGTGATTTTCATGAAAATAGTTTTAAATTGAGGTTTATATATATATATTAATATATTAAAAAAATAAAATTGATAAAATAACATAATCTAAAATATATTTAGAGAAATAATATAATTTAGAAAATTACAAATAACATATTCAACTCGCAAGTCATATATGTCACTAGTAACTCCTTTACATTGTAAAATGGTCTCCCATAAATTATTATAAAAAGAGAGGAGAGAAAATAAATAAATAAATAAATAAAGGGATTTATGAAGCATGCTGAAATTTTGATGACGACACTACTAATACTATTATAAAAATCTTAACGAGACGAATCCAACAACACCAAAAGATCATTAATGGTGACTGGAGTGGAGCACGCAAGCCATCAAAAAATAGTGGGTTCGTAACCAAATAACTTGTTCATTTAAATTTTCCAAACTTATATTTATTTGGTTACTAATTAGTGTTTGTAAAGTATTAACATATTACTTCTTAATTTACAAGGAACAAAAAGGGGATTATCAAGAACTAATTTCCATACTTGTTTTTTTTTAATTGATTAAGTTTTTCTTACATGAAAAGCATCCAATACTCAACTAGCGAGACTTCATTATAATTTTTAGGTTTAAGTTTAGTGATGAAAACAACATTACCAACTTGATTAATCATGGAGAATCATATCTTAACCTCACTTGATAGGTCATTAATTATTGAATCCTGAAAAAGTCTTTTCAGTTTATGAATTGCTTTGGAAAATTTTTATGAAGTTTGATCTTTGTCTGTTAATCATATTATTGATGAGTTATTTGAGGTTCTTCTTTCCTTTTATCATTCTTTCTAGAGGTGTCTTATTGTGCTTCATAACATCCACACCAACCTCTAATTCTTTTTGAAGATAAAATGTGTTAAACTCATCGAACACAACATGTATAGATTTCTCAATTACTGGAACTCCACAATTATATAACATGTAAGCTGTACTAGTAGTAGAATAACAAAAAATATACCTTCATCATATTTGAAATCAAAATTTTCTAAATTTTCTTTGTTATTTAAAATAAAACGTTTTGATCCAAATAAACAAAAATAAAAAATATCAGGTACCCTTTCAAATCAAAGCTCATATGGAGTTTTATGTAAAATATACCAAAAGAAAACTCGATTTGAAATACAACAAGAAGTGTTTATAGTTTTTGCCTAAAAATATTAAGGAAAACTATACTCGTTTAATATAGTTTTTCCCATTTCTTGAAGAGAATGATTTTTCATCTTAAAAACTTTATTTTTTCGTGCAGTTATAACAGTAAAAAAAAAATTACGCTTAAAACCATTTTCCTTACAAAACAATTTTAAAGTAAGATTGTCAAATTCTCTACCATGATCACTTCTAGTTTTGAAAATCCAATAACCTTTTTCTCACTTTGATCTTTTTTGTAATTTTTTTTTATAAAAGCTTGAATTGCCTTGTCCTTGTGATAATGTAAATATAGTATAATCATCAACAATAAAAAAATCCAAATCTTTTACCATCAAAACTTGAAATACATATAGAATCAAAAGTCCATATGAAAAAGTTATAGTGCACGATTTGTTGAAACTTGATTCTTCGCCTTAAAAGAGCTCTTGATTTGCTTCTTACATTGATAAGCATCACATATCACTTTATTTTGATAATTTATGAATCAATTCCATGTTGGCATGCATATGTCTTCTATGCCAAATACAAAGTGAGTCTAATAATACACTAGAACAATAAAAGATCATTATCATTTTCATTTATATTAATCACATAAGTGTTTCCAAGTTTTTTTCATGTAAACATTATTGTCTCATCAATAACATGAATAACTAAGTAATGTAAAGATTCAAATATAACTTTATTACCTCTATCATATAATTGTCTAATACTAAACAAATTATATTTTAAACCATCAACAAGTAAAATATACTTAATAATAGGAGAACTACCAACATTACCGATACCTTTTATCTTTTTGTGGTATCATCTTCGAATATCACATATCCGACATTCTTTTCTTTAAAAAAAGTGAATCAGATTTGTCACTCGTTCTCTTTAACATCCATTATCCAAATATCATTATCGTTATTTTTTGCAAGAAAAAAATATTCCAACTTGTTATTTTTGGTACCCATAATCTCATGGATCCATTTGGGTTAATAAATGTGCATTTTGGCATCCTAACATATTTGGTTTTAGTTCAAATATTCTTATGTATGCAATGTTTTCCATGAAATTCATTTTTTCCACAAAAAATAACGTAAGCTTAAAGATGTTAATACCTTAACAAAGAAATTTGAGTAAAGTTTTTTATTTTTCTTTGGATTATATCTTAAAACACTTTTCTCAAATACACATCTTTGATTACCTAATAGTCAATCTAGGTTCTCCTTTTTTTTTGTGAGTTTAGTTAAAGTAAAATTTAAATCAACAAATTTAGCTTTCAAAAACTCATTTTCTTTAACTAATTTCTCATATACAATAGATGAATTAGATACGTATTTTAAGGAATTTAGTTTCCTTGTAAAGCCAATATTCATTGTTAATAAGATATCATTTTATTTTTGTAATACATCAAGATCTTTTGAAATAGTATCAAGTTTATTTTAAAGCAAAATACTTTTTTTATGTATTTTCTTGAAATCATGATATAGTTCTTCAAAAACATTTTGCAACTCATCAAAAATGATTTGAGGATCAAGTTCATTTACCTCATCAATATCAATAAAGATATTAGTCATCAAGTAAATTTATTTTGTTATGATAATATTAGCCATCAAACAAAGATTATCTAAATATTCGAAGTCAGAGTTATCATATCTTGAAAAGATCGAGTTATCATCTATGCCATCTTAATGAGTTACCTTTTTTGTCTTTTTTTTCACACTTTGATTTATTTTTAACAATTAGACAGTCATACTTTATATGACCTGATTTATTGCATTCATAACATATGATAGCATCTTTTTTGCTTGATTCTCATTTATCACCATTTTCTCTTCCAAAATTTCTTTGGTTCCATACCTTTTCTTCCTTAAAAACTCTATTATTATTTTAATAATCAATGTTATGTCATC
>Ga0325414_1003057_pt1 | contig 17285 bp, 19 predicted proteins | sample PopdelMetagenome_8_FD_206183 | JGI IMG/M metagenome (GOLD analysis project Ga0325414, IMG submission 206183) | Populus deltoides microbial communities from Bellville, Georgia, United States - Leaf-PdKOR-R3 | ecosystem: Host-associated > Plants > Phyllosphere > Phylloplane/Leaf | place: USA... | reverse complement strand
AATTAAAAAAATAAATTCAATAAATATGTGAATTCTTTCAAGTTTAGTTTTTCTGATAAATTATTAGATTTTAATTTCTCATGCATTTATATTAATTTTTCAATTTGAAAGAAAATATTTATATAAAAGGATGTATTAAAAAATAACTTAAAATGAAATCGCAGGTTGTACACAAGGGACTAGAAAGGGAAAGAAAAATATAGCGAAAATCTAAAATATAATAGCAAGTAGAAGCATTGAACTAATTTCCTTTATTATTATTATTATTATTATTATTATTATAATAATAGTGAAAGTTATTTTTATAATAAATATTTACGCAGTAAGCTTATTTGCATAAAAATATCATTCATCATTTTTTTTTCCTAGTGGATTTTATTTACAAGATATCTTCAAATTACAAAAGCTGGACCTCAAATTTGACTCCAACACGCTCTTTGACCCGCCAAAACGGCAAAGCTCCACCCCCTCCAACCTCCTTCCTATGTATCTCATTTTTAATTTTCAAAAAATCGTTATACTGTCTACTTTCCCTCCCTCCAGTCCCTTGAGCTCCTTCCTTCAACATACTTGCCTTTTTTTTTCTTCTGGGTTTTGCCCGTTCTTGGCAATTGTATTCGCTTCTTGGAAATGACCGTACGTTGATGATGGGATTCTTCTGGTTCTTGAAGAAAAAGTCATCACCACCATGATTTTAAGTGATTATGATTGTAAGTGTCTTGGTATTTTAACTATTAAGTTATTATGCTTTGATTATGCATTGTACCTCTATTTTTTTTTTTATAAAAAAATTCTGATTCGTTTTGTGAGGAAAATGTTGGAAATAATAGAAAAAGAAAGTTGTAGAGATCATGTTTTAATTTAAATGGTAATATACAAGAGCTAAAATTTGAAAAAAAGATAATGGGATTCCCTTCCAAAATTATATATATATATTTCCCTCATGAGATTATACGTCTTAGAATCTAGAAAATTGTTTCCTGTTTATCTTTTCGCTGGCTTCTGCTATGCGAGGCATTTCTTTAAATAAAAATTCTTTCTTTTCCGATTCTTGAAAGGATTTGTATTACTATTCAACAGAAGAATTTAGGACAGTTCTTTATTAGTTCGATGCTAATTTAAAGATTAATCGCAGAAAGTTTTTATGTTGGAATCCGGAACAGATTCCTTTTCTTTTCTTGTACGGATTTTTTGCCTTCTTTTCATATATATATATATATATATATAGACACACACACACACATGACACACCATACCATGCAAGTCCTCCTATCCCTCTCGCTCAATTTTTTCTCTCATACAATTCTCTCCCCGCATTCAATTTTGAGTTTCTTGTATAGTTGGATTTTGGTTTGTTAAATTACGTGTGAAGGGCCTGATCAGTCGAAATAATCGCAGTCTATGGCTCCATTGTCTCCCATGGAAAGCATTTCTTTTACTAAAGATATGAGCATCTGGATTGACACCGAAGATTCTTTTTCCTTGTTGCTTGAGTTTGCGGCGGATAACAATGTTGAGGGTTTCAAGCGATCAGTGTTTGATGAATCCGAGGTTAAGGAGGTTGGCCTATGGTACGGTCGCCTGGGGGCAACGAGGAAGATGGTTCTCGAGCAGAGAACCCCTTTGATGATCGCTGCTAAATACGGCAGTGTTGATGTTTTGAAGCTACTACTTTCTCTACCTGAGGTGGATGTAAATTTCTGTTGTGGCCCTGATAAGAGCACTGCTCTTCATTGTGCTGCTTCGGGTGGATCTGTTAATGCCACCAATGTTGTCAAGTTGCTATTGCTTGCAGGTGCTGATTCTAATGCCACTGATGCCAATAGATGTCGCCCAATTGATGTTGTTGTTGCTCCCTCAAAATTTCCTGACCTGAAAAGTGCACTTGAAGAGCTGTTGAACAATGGTTCTGTCTGTCAATGGGATACGATGCCAGTTTCAAGTCCTAGTTTGAGACCCAGTTCACCTTCTCTGTCATCATCAACTAATGAAGGTTCCTTGTCCTCCCCCGCGGGTTCTATTTTATCGCCAGTTACCTGTAAGCCTAATGATGTACACGTTTCTTCTGCTAAAAAAGAATACCCCGTTGATCCAACTATTCCTGATATTAAGAATTGTGTTTATGCTAGCGATGAGTTTAGGATGTTCTCCTTTAAGATCCGACCTTGCTGCCGGGCCTACGCCCATGACTGGACTGAGTGTCCTTTTGTTCATCCCGGTGAGAATGCAAGGAGAAGAGACCCGAGGAAGTTCCATTATACTTGTATGCCATGCCCAGATCACAAGAAGGGGACATGTAGGCGAGGGGATTTGTGTGAATATGCTCATGGGATTTTCGAGTGCTGGTTACACCCTAGCCAATACAAGACTCGACTTTGCAAGGAAGGAAGAAGTTGCATGCGTCGGGTGTGTTTCTTTGCTCACACACCTGATGAACAGAGACCCCTGAATATGTCTACTGGAGCTGCAGTCTCATCGCCTAGCTCATTTTCTCCCACATCACCTTCTACCTGCGCTGCACTAAATTATCTTTCCAGCAACAATTCACACTCATTGGTGCCTTGGCCTCGGCAAACTATCCCAAATTTTCATAGCAGTCTTCAAGCAAGCTGTCTGAGAAGTTCACTCAATGCAAGAGACATTTCATCCGAGGATCTTACTGGCTTATGGGATTTTGGATTCCAGCAACGTCCGCCCCTAAACGAGCCATCCCCTCTCTCTCAGCCACTTTACAATGGTTCCTCTACCAATCTTTTTTCTTCTTCAAACACCCTGAATCACTCAAATCTAGACAAGATTTTCTCTGAAAATGTCTCATCTCCTCATCACACTGACCAATTGGGTGGTGGTGCTGCATTTGTTTTCTCTCCCACATATTCTTCAGCAGCTCTTAATCAACAGCAGCAGCAGCAAAGCATAATATATCCAATGCAGGGGGTCTCTCCTTACATCAATGATCATGTGTCCTCTTTAGGCTTTCAGCTGTCTGCTCATGTTCAGCGAGAGAAGATGCTACAACAATTACAAAGCAGTCTGCTCTCACAGAAACTTGGTTCTAAAGCATCATATGACCTTGGATCCAATGGTACAAATTCACGGTCAATATGGGAATCTGACGACAGGAATGTAGATAGGTTTGTTCAAGCAGATGAAATGGGTCGGATACACACATCATGTTCAATCAAGCACGACGGAGAGGAGCCTGATGTGTCATGGGTTCATCAAGTGTTGAAGGACTAGCCATCTGAGATGAACGAGACAACTGATATTCCAGTCTCAGGTACCCTTGATGGCTCTACTTCAAATCCTCACATTGAATCCAGTGATCACGCGGCTTTGCGAGCCTGGCTGCAGCTTGATCATACTGTTATACATATATAGTTATAGCTGGATTTTAGATTTATTACATAAGAGTTAAGTAAGGTAGCCGTAACGGTACGAGCTTAAAGGTGGACAAAGTTCAGAGAAGAAATTCTCCATCCATTCATTAATTTTGTTTCTGAAATTATTACACAGGAATTCGTGAGGGTTAAATTCTTGCGGGGGTATTTTCTGCAAAGGTCCAGCTCCACTTAGATTCGTCTGAAAACTTTCATTTTTTCAGGTCCATATTTCCCACTGAATTATTTTGTTTAGAGTACATAGGTTATGTGTTTCTTTTCTTCTTCGTCTTTTTTTTTTTTTTTTTGCAGGGATGAAGCAATGACCTTGTGTTGCTCTCTCATTTTACATAATTTATCTGTCCTTGTTACTGTCATCTGAGGTTGATTTGTACAGAAATACAGCACAATTTGAGGATGTAATAAATTGTATTTATATTAGTTAATCAATAACAATTCTTCAAACTTTTTGGTTTTTTTAATTCTTTGGTTCCTTGTGCATCAACTCTTCTTCTCCTTTTGTTTATGCTCCACCAGAATCTATCATGAGGTGGATCCAACCGGGACGGTGGATTTGGGACAGATTGGATTGGAAAGCTGAATGGTATTTTATTTTTATCCCTTCCATCTGGATTACAGGATGAGATTAGAGGATGATAAAATTCTTATCCCACAAGACTAAGATGTGATGTGGAGCCTACTACTTTTCTTAATGGGGAACGATAAGGTATCTATCATGTACCGTCCACGATGACTTTTGTTGATCAGTCTTTGTTGGATTGGAGATTTCTGGAACTTTGATGTTACTTGTGGGGCTACTTGGATTGATCTTGATGGGTTGCCTAATGCTGCTGCTGCTGCTAAGCTGTAAGGTTAATCAGATCTTGTTAGAGAGGGGCGGTGGTCATTACAGTTAGGGCTAGTATCTGGTATATGGATCCATGGATTTCTAAACAGGAAGAGTTTGAGCTGAATAATCAACTTACATTATTCAGGAAACAGTCTTAATTCTTTGTCCTCATCATCCAACGAATTCTTTGTTTTTGGTGGCCGGTTGAACGTCTTTCTTGGATTTCCAAGGCAGTTGATGGGTTTCCTTTTCTCTTTCTATTCCTTCATGATTTTCTTTTCAACATTTTCTTGATCAACCATGCCTAACCGCAACCCTTTTTCCCCAGTTGTTCAATTGTTAGACGATCAGTAAGCTTGACATGTTAGTGGTGGAAAAGGTTGTTCTGAAAGTGTTTTAGGTTTGCATTCCGTGTTAACACCATGTTTGGAACAGATTCTAAAATTCATATCATTTAGTTCAATTCATTAACAGAATTTAGGGATTTTATATGTTCCGAAAAGAAATTTGATGTCAGAGAGTTGGAATAATGTTACTATGTGACATCTAGAAATTGGAGAATCTATGAAATTCGCCGATTCTGTGTTAACAAATGGCTTTTCTGCAGGATTAGACTTAAATTCTAGACTTTGGGGTATGGTAGTTGGGCCAAATATAATTGAATGAACGGATTTAATATCTAAGGGATGAAAATAGTCTAATTGTCATTTACATCAATGAGCAAAGAAAGCGTAAGCAAGCAGCCCATTTCTTGATGTGATTGTTCTGAACCCCTAATTTAAAAGTAATTAGTTTATTGGTTCCTATGAGAAATCATAAAACTGTTAAAAATGAGGTATTAGAAGGAGAGCTCCAATGATTAGAGTAGTAATCCCCTTGTCTACGTCAAAGAAAAATAACCTCTCCAAATTTCTGTAAAAATTCAAGTAGTTGTTTGAACAATGAGTTTTTAAGATTTTAATTGAATTTCATTTTTTAATTTACAAGTTGGAAGAAAAAATATATATGTTTTGACTCATAAAATATATTTAAAAAAAACTCATAAAATTATAATTTTTGTGTGAATCGACGGATCAATTCATACAACTGGCTAATAAATCGAGTCACAAGATTGGCAGTAAGATTACATGTTAAGTTGTGGCGCTTAAAATAAACAACATGTTTAAATGTTGCTATTTTGAGATGCAATAATTATATTTCCATACTTAAAAATAATAACATACAGTAAATGTAACGTGAATGTATGAAAATGTATTATTTTACCAAATTCTTTTTAAATTATATTATTCTACTAAAATTTTTAATTTATTTTGCCAATTTTAAAAATAATCCACCATTGGTTTCCATTTAAATGTCAAGAAAGGAGAAATGAAACGCCCTGTATTTCAGAGTGTGGCTGTAGTTACTTTTCAAAGTATTTTTCACTCGGAAATGCATCAAAATAATGTTTTTTTATTTTAAAAAAATTATTTTTGATATCAGTATATTAAAATAATTTAAAAACACCAAAAAAATATTAATTTAAAATAAAAAAAATAAATTCAGATTTTTTCAAAAGTATTTTTAAAATATAAAAACAAACAATACAATAGCAAGAAGAGATAGTAATTATAAAGACGAATCATCCTTTGATTGCTAAAAGGAAAAGTAAGGCATCTTAAAAGATGCAATGCAACCATGATTTTCCATGTGTATTAAAAAATGCCCACTCACGCGATGTGGTGGGGCACTTTTAAAAATCTATTTTTATTTAATTTTACAGTAATTAAATAAATATTCATAAAAAATTAATAATTTTCACAAAAGCATGTATATATATATATATATATCAGCACCATGGTTTTAAGAATAAAAACTTAATACAATTAAAATAGATATTAATAAGAATTCAAATATTTAAATTAAGGAGAAAAAAATCTATTTTTTAATCATGACTCCCTTTCTTTATTCATGTATTTTTTTTATTTTGATAAGAACATAAAAAAATTGTTTTTAAAATAAAAACTTATAATAATTTGAAAAGCAAGTTTCAATAAAAAAAACCATGTCTTTATGATTTTTAATGAAAAAATAAAATAATAATTAATTTGATAAGATTATATAAAAATTAACAAAATAAATATTTTATTCTCATTTAATATTCGTGATAGTTTTTTTTTGTTTTCATATTAGGTTAATATATAATAATTCATAAAAAAAATACAAGCACCCCAAAACTTCTGAACGCCAGGCCAACACACCTAGCCTATCAAAAAAGCTCAAGCCAATCTAAATGCTTGTTTTCAACCTTATAATACTCTCAAATTAGTTAAAAAAAATATTAAAAAAAAACATCATAAAAATTTTAATAACCTCATTTTCAACTTTCCTCTCTGAAGTTTTAAAAACTCAAACACAAGGAAAGAAAGTGAAGCGTAATCAAATTTTAAAAAAATATATTATTTTAATATATTTTTAATTAAAAAACACCTCATCAAATGGACAATCATACAAGGAAGAAAACGTAACTCCTTCGCCATCGTACCAATCCCTTTGAGTTTACATTTGAAAAGAACTAATGACTAAAAGAGGCTTGCCATTACATAAGCTGTTATAGTTTTATCACTAAAGAAATTATAGAATATGAAGCTATACTATGGTGAGTTACTTGTCAGAATTCAACAGCCACAAATTATTACAAGTTGGACGAAGTTTTCATAAAACAATTGCCTAATCAAAGCTTTACATTCTATGAAAGCTCAATGCCAAACCGACCAATGTCATTTCAATCAAATTATACGAATATAATTATCATGATGTCAATCACGAGAAACTAATAATCATTTCAAAAATCTGACTGGATGACAAATTTAATGAACTGATTAGATCATGACACATGAGTGTATGCTTCATCTTCATGATAATATTATCATTATACTTGAAGAAGAGGGACTTGAGAGGGACCTGGGAAGAAATGAGAAGCTTGCATGTTCTTTCTATGTATACAAGTTAACGTACTAGATCAGAAACAAGCAAGCTTGCAATTGTCCAATGAGAAGGGAAACGTGTGGAGAATTCCAAGCAAATATGAAGAGCATATCACTATTTATGTTTACGCCCCCCCTCTGTATTTTCTGGGTGGAATTTAAAGCTAAAGCTAAATGAAAGAAAATCATACATCTTTCTTGCAAGATGCTTGTTATTTGTGTAAGGGTTAGGCAAATCATCAACCCCTGATATTCTATAGACATGCCTTGGAGGGCAATGATGTGTTTGTGTTTCGCAGATCATCAAGGGATAAGCACAAGCTTCACGCATTATAACTTGATCGTTTAATCCCGATTTTTAACCTGGGAAATGAACTAGTGGATAGATTCCAATAATGGGTAAACTATCAGAAAGCAATTTTCCATACCCATGACATGCGTGTGATTAATTTGGCACTAATCAGTAAAGCACTCAAAGTAAAAAGGTCACAGAAGATTGCTAAAAAATCATGCACGAAATTAATAAATCATAAAGAATGTTAAGATATATGTACAACAGAAACTGTGCGTGTACCTGTGATGTCCCTGCTAGAGTATATGCACTTAAGTTGTGACTTAATACTTGTGCCTTCCTGGATTGATTCTTGATCTCTTTCCAAATGCACCAGGTTTATGGCATCTTAACCACGACCATGTGTTCCATAGCTAGTTATCATGGCATTCCAAGAGATGATGTTTCTCTTTGGTAAGCTTCTAAAGATCTTTCAGCAGTTAGCATGCTACCACATCTTGTGTGCATTGTATAGTCATGCAATCATCGGCCTTAAGGCAGATTGGTGAGGTCGGTATATGTTGAGAAAACATTTATGATTATGATCAAGTTAGGTTCCACCTCTGAACCCATACGGTTGAAAAAGGACAAAGCTTCAATGGTTTGGTTGATTTTAATGTAACTGGCAACCATAGCATTCCACGAGATCAAATCTCTAGGGAGACAGGCCTCAAAAAAACTTCTAGCTTTCAACTCATCACCAAAATTCATGTTCATATCAGTGAGTGGGTGTCCAAGGATAGATTATCTCAAACCCATGCTTCACCAATAGCTAGAAGAGATATCTTTGTATGGGAGTTCGGTTTGACTTGAGCTGCTTGCATGATTTCTTTGAAATAATTAGCCTCTCCCCTCAAGTTGTCACCGGCCAGTGCCAAGATCAAAGTGTTTTATGAGATGACATCTACATCAGTACTCATCTCACCGAAAACCTTCTGTGCAGCTTCAACACAATTCAGATCTGTGTACATGCTCAAAAATGCATTTTCAACCGAAACATCCATTCTCATTTCACTCTTGAACGAGTGAGCATGCAAGCTTTTACCCCTTTTCAGGCCATCATCTAACTCTCGACACAAAGACACACAGACAGCAAAGCAACGATGGTTCTTTCATCCAGGCTTATTTCTTCTTGCATTCTATTAAAAACATCAATAGCTTCATAGAATCCATGTTCAATATATGCACAAATCATAGAATTCCACAAGACAGCATCACGAACTGTGGTGATATCAAATAACTTGCGTGCTAATACTGAACTCCCAATCTCATCATACATGTTAAGCAATGCATTTACTATGAACAAATCATTATTATAGCTAAACTTGATAGCCATTTGATTTATTTGCATCCCCAATTCGAGATATCCAAATTCTGCATATGCTGAATCACAACTATTACTGTAACCAAATCAATCTTAGCCCCATCCTCGAGCATCCGAACAAAAAGCTCCAAAGCTTTCACCAAATCCCCTGAAGCAAAATATCCGGTAATCATAGCATTCCAACTCATTTCGCTTATCATAATCATCAAATCAAACACAAGACTCGAAACTCTCACTTCAAAATTCAAATAGAACCAACCAAAGCAGTACCCACGTGAGGATGCATCAAAATATCCATTCCTCAAACAATACCCACGTATCTCCTTTACTAACCTCAATTCCAACACCCCTTCACACGCCAGAAGCAGTGCAACCAACGTACGTGAATTTAGTTCAAACCCAGATATCATTGCACTCCACAAAACCAAAACTCAGTGAGTCATTTTATCAAACAATCAGTTAGCTTCTTCAAGTGACCCACATTTACAACAAAAAACAACAAGAGCTGTCCCAACTCGAACATCTTCTATCAAATTAGCACCCTCAATACCAGAACGTATCTTTTTGCCTCTCTCAACAGCATTTAGCCTCGTGCAAGCCTGGAAAATGAGAGGCAGGGTGGTTTTATCTTGTGCAATGCCAAGAGATTCCATTTGGGTATACTTAGAAAGAATGGCATGGTCATTTTTGAGCTTGGCATGGCTTTTCATGATTGCATTCCAGTTCCTTTTACGGTCTGTTTTGATGTTGGTTTGTTCGGGTACAAGAGAGGGGTCTTCACTTTGAGTTTTTAAAGAGAGAACGTCCATTATCAATAACAGGCTGAGGTGGTTTACTTCTGGCGGGTAAAAGAGGAAGATAACGGATATCGTGCTTTAAATGGGTCGTTACTGACCGTTAATTGTTCTGTTGCCTTTCAAGTTATCAATACATTCATGACCGGTCGTTCAAACATAAAAGCCACTGTGGTTTAACAAGAAAGAAATTCACGCAACATGCTAGCTCCTACTATTACTCGCAATTTGGCTGCTTGCCTTATCTCCTAAACAGCTTGAAATTTAGAAACTTAAAAATGCTATTGCGTAATGGCTATTCCTTGATCTTTTCTTCTTTTTTTCCTTTTTTGCCAACATTCGTCTATATATATAGTTGGAAAAATTCAATATGGAACTTTTTTTACTTCTAATCTGACAGTTTACCATCTTCAAAGTACTTTGCCTTCTGATATCCTCAGATGGTTGTTTGGTTGCATATCTTCTTTGCGCACAGGATATTTTTAAAATTGATATCATTTCATCGCTTGAGTAAAAATTAAAATTCATCCTATCTACTTCACAGAGGATGAAAGGAATATAACAAGGTCTTACACGTCATGCCATTTAACCTGAAACAACCAACCAAAGAAGGCAGGGAAATTTCTTGTAGAATCAAGATGTTCTGCATGTGACTATGGTGACTGATTAAGTTGCAGGTTCTTAATATGGCTGCAACGCTATTAGTTCAAAGAATAGACAAGCTGCTACAAATTCACGAGGAAGTTCCAGGGTCCTGTTCCTATCCTGCAAATTCAGAAGCTCAAAGATTAGAATGTTATCAAGAGTTGTTAACTCTGCTTCTTAAAACACAAATCATAAAGAAAATAACCTGACAGAATCACAGTTTGACAGGTTCTTAATATGGCTGCAACACTATTAGTTCAAAGAATAGACAAGCTGCTACAAATTCCTGAGGAAGTTCCAGGGTCCTGTTCCTGTTCCTATCCTGCAAATTCAGAAGCTCAAAGATTAGAATGTTATCAAGAGTTGTTAACTCTGTTTCTTAAAACTCTGTTTTCAAGAGTTGATAATGAATTTAGCTTCGGTCTTTCAACTCACACAAATAGAATGGCACAGGAAAAACAGCAGGAAAATGTTGGTAATAAATTAATAGTAATTACCTCCAAAAGCCAGCTAATGCACGAAGACTCATGTATATTGTCAGAGCAACCCAGATTCCAATGAACTTGTGACTAGAGGAGAGGAGAAACAAACATGGGATGCTAATAATGGCCACCATCACCTGGATAAGAATATGTCAAATTGTCAATGCTAATTTCTCAGCCAAGAAAGTAATGCTAACAGTGGCAACCAGAAGTTTTATGCTTTTGTTTGATTTCTGTGCGTGCTCCCCCTTCATTTTTTTTCCCACTTTTAATTACATTTTAGAATAATAATATTCTCCTAATGTATAAAGTCAGATGGATTATTTCCACCCGATTAGTCCAGCATGGGGAACAGGAGAAAGCACGACCCAATGACCCAGTTCTTACTTCCAAAAAAATCTCACGAAGAGGGCAAGTGATTTCATAGTTGATTAAAAGAACCCCAAGTAAATCTTAATTGTACATAAGAGAACAGAGACTTTCCATAGAGTAGGCGGAGTATGCGAAATCAGATGCTCCAAAGTTGACACCATCGAAAACAAATGCCAAGGCATTAATGGGTTGAGTACCTGCAACAAACTGATATGGAGGAAAACTTATTAACTAACTCCAGGATTATCTGGGGTTGAGCAGAGTGGAAGTAGTAATTTTCTCTTTTTTGTTGCAGAAAATGGAGATACCGGAATGCCTATACTAATCATGTGAAGGACATCAGCATCACTTGTGAATAATCTTGCTCCAAATCTCAATCCAAGTCCAAGGACAGCAGCAAGCAACAACCCCAAAAGTAATCCCAACTGCAGGCAACATCCATCACAGATTTAGAGAAAAGTTGACTATCATAAATACTTAAGAAGTCATTTCATTTATGCCGCACCTGCAATACTCGAGTTGCAGTAGCTGTTGCCTTTTCGTAGTCCTTTTTGGCAAATGCATTTGCAAGTATTGCCTGGGATTAAAAGATGGAAAAAATAAATAAAGAATGTACCAGACACTATGGCAACAATCATTTCAAATGCTATTTCGCAGCTAAAGACACAAATAGCCTAACAATTGTAAATAAACCAAAAAAGAAACATTTTGGGGTCAACATAAAATGCAACTTTTTGGGGAAGGATCATGTAGTTGATTCCGATCTCATTTGAAATACTGAATGAAAGTTAGGGACTAGACAGTACGCAAATGCTGTGAGAAAGCAAATTGAATGCATTTGGGAGATTTTGGAACACTGCAGATACAAAATCTGTGCACATTGTCTCTGCTCTTTAGTCATTCTAAAATCTTGAATTTTTTATAAAGCAAACTAAACTACAGTGATTTTACTAATTGTCCCTTTCGCAGGTTCTTATGGCATTGGCATGTTAGCAAGCAATTAGTGTCGAAGAAAATAGTAGAACATGTTGGAGTTCAATATCAACTAGGATTCAGGTTAAAAGGATTTAGAGTTTGTAAGAGTTCTAATTTTGTTAAAACTGTACAATATTAAAATTATTATCTATTAGAATTTTATCATTGTTAGGAGTTAGCTAGTTGATTAGTTTTCATCTTAATTAGATAAGGATAAAAGTTTTAGTCTAAGTAGGACTTGTAAAGCTATATATAGCCACCTTAAACATTCAAAATTATAAATAAAAATGCATATGAAAATAATAAAGTGAAAGTGTTAGCTGCTGTGTTTTCTTAGAGAAAAACTAAAGTGGGTTTTGTTCTACAGAACATCTCTGAGAAGACAAGAGTGAAAATTATCACACTAGTAGTTGAAGTCAATGAAGAAGCAAAACCATTTTCTAACCTGCCCAGCAACAGCCAATCCATCAGCAAGAAGAGATGTGGCCAACCAAACCTGCAAGCAGACCTGAAATGCTGCCATTGATGTTGATCCTTGTCGCGCAGCTAATGATGCAGAAAGAGTAACACAGAATGTCACAGCTACTACCCTCATCAATAATAAAAGTCCTGGAGGTCGAGTACAAAATACAAAAGATGTCAAAAACATTTTGATTATGTCAAAGGTATTCATGTTAGAAATGAGTTGAATGAATTACTTTCCATCTGTTTAAGCTGTAAGTATAACAGTCACATGCTACTCACCATTTCTAAGAAATTGACCCAGCCGCAGGTGTTTGATACTAGGAGGTACGAGATCAATTTGTTTCATCAATCTCCACAAGAGTATAACTGAAATAAGGTATCTGTAATCACCATACATATATAAAGATAAGTTGGAAGCTACAAGATAAAGTTACTCTAAGATTTCTGTATTTTGCTTGGAGAGTAAATTTAACTTACTGGGATAACACGTGGGCGATGGCTGCACCCCTGATACCCAGGCCAAAAACAAACATAAATATAGGGTCTAATATGATGTTTGTTACATCTCCAGCCACTATAAAATTGGATTAGATAAAAATAGGTATTAGAATGAGGTTATATAAACAAATTAAAAAAAACAATCTGACTTCTCTCATGTCAAAAAAAAACAAATCACATGATAACTGAAACTAATTAAATTCCATTAGGTGTACCAGTGGCATATAAAGGAGTTTTTGTGTCCTTGAATCCACGGAATACCCCTTGCATGGCTAAGGAAAGGAGAACTGCAGGAGCACCAAGCGACCTTAAAGTCAGGTACTGTTGTGCAGGGCCCAGCATAGGGGAATCCTGTAAAAGCAAAAAATAATTCTGCTATTGATCTGCTCAAAGTAATACATCCTGACATTTAGAAGAAGAAGACCGATTTGACAAGAAAGATGTTAGTGGAGAGTGCTGAGATCTCATGCTTGCACAGCAGAAGTGCTTACAGAACCAACTCCCATGAAGTTTAATAGTGGTTTTGCTCCAGATATGAGAAATATAGCTTGGATAAGGCCTAGAATTGCCCCAATAACCAATGCAGATGAGGCTGATGGGATGCACCTTCTCTCATTCTCAATCTTATCAATTCCAAAGCTGCTAACAGGTGATTTTGCCTTGTATGGACCTTCTGCAGAATCTGATAGAATATGTTGAAACAAAAAAAATTGAGAACCTCAAATATTTGGTCTTTAATAAGCACAGACTGAAAAGAGCAGGACATGGGATACAGTACAATTTTGCGGTATCAACTCTTTGTTTTCACTGTTCACGGTAGAACCTGTTTCCAAGGATTCACTATCTTCTTCTTCAGGGCTGACTCTTCCTATAGCATCTTCTTCCGCAACAAAAGAAGTTGTGACACTGACAAGAGGGAATATTGCAATTCTTGATACTTGATTAAATAGAGCAATAGAAACTCCAACAGCAGCAAGTTCTACTGGACCTGAATGATTATGAGAAACAAGAGGTAAGTGCTATCATCCAAAAGAAAAAAAACAAAGTCAAAAAATAAACTTTCTCGAGATGGAAGAATAGGTAGAGAGAACATAATCTGGTTTTGCAACCAAGAGCATGCAAACTTGTTTACATTCATCAATGTCAGCCAGCATAACATGCTGCATTCTCAAGTATGAATCACATTTTTATCAAAAGCTAGTTTACCATTCCACATGGAAAAAAGCGATCGCTTGAGCTTGTCACATGTCCAAGAATATGGAGGTATGGACTAATCATGCAGCCAAGACATGCAAATATTTAATAGGCAACTGATAAGCTATGAAATTTATTCATAGTGTCTATATAGCACACTCCAGAAAGAATCACTTCAATTTGAGAACAGATTAGGAAAAAAAAAAAGACATTTGCATGATCAGAAGGAATACCTATTTGGCCGACAAATGCTGTGTCAACCAGAGAGGCTATTGGGTCGGCTGTAAAAGCCAAAGCCGCAGGAAATGCTATTTGTGCTATTTCTAACCCAAGTTCATCCAATTTAAGAACATATCTGCCCATAATATAGGAGAATAATATAAATTATTTAAAAATCTCTTAAGAGAAGGAGGTAAAGGGTCATATGACAACTTAAAATTCCAATGATGCGAAGGAAAATGAAAAAAGTAAGCATTGATTTTATCAAGGACTCCAAATCGAGCATTTGCTAGAATATCCATCTGATGGTTTTTGAAGGAAAAAGAAAAGGGGCAGCCTGCTGAATGAAGATGGTATTTTGCAAGGAAGCAGCCAAACGGTGGAAAATACAAATCTTTTTGTCAAAGCAGCCAACTCTTTGATTAAAGATAGTTTTGGTTTCATAATGGCATCACTGAAACAGTACATATTAAAGATAGTTTTGGTTTCAATTTTTTAAACTGAAACAACAATATATACCTGACATCCTTAAAGAAAATGCAAATAGGAGTTCTCTTAGCGTGCATCGGTGGATATGAATCATCTTCATCAGCCATCGATGGGAAACTCAAATCACTAAATTGCCTTTCAGAAGAAGTTGCTAAACTGTGGGTTACAACTTAGAATCTGTACACAGGAAGCAGCTTAAGCAAGTGTTGTCATAAGGAAGTATATCTCGCAAATTGAGCCCCAAACCTGCAGATTTATCATTGAGTTCATGTTGATTAATTGCTTGACAAATGATAGCCCATAACATTAAATCAACCCACCATATCCAGAAGTGCCAAGTGGAAGCAAGGATTCGCTAGGAAATTAAAGCAGACAACTGGACTGCAGTGGACAATTAAGAACAGAACAGTATAGAAATGCAAAACAACAGCCACTGAAAGAAACAAGTACAACTTTGAAATTTGGATTTAATTTATATTCTTCTAAATCAGGTATCAAATATCAAAATCAAAATTGAATTTTCCACTTCGCTCATACGAACTGTATAGCCTGGAAGCCTTAGAAGCCGTGAAGTTTCCTCTAGGTCAGACTTTAATGAGCACGGAAACCTCATAATCAAACCATCAAAACCATGCTTCAATTTCATAGTCAAAAGCAAGGAAACGTCACTGAGCTTTCCTAGGTAAGCAAAGAAATATGGATACATCAGACATCATACATGTGTTACTTGAAGACATTTAAGCTTTGAAACCTCCTCACCATAAAAACCAAACCATCCACGAATTCAAAGCTTAAAAGAAAAGAAGGCAGCGAAAACTCAATATCTCAGCAAGAAATTCAAAAAGAAGGCGAATGTGATGGATTGCATTTTCCAAAACCTAACCCGGAGCTCTTAAATTCCAACGCCAATTCAAGTCCTGGAAGAGGGTCTTTGTGTCTCATTATGATGATGAATTTTCCAACATAGAATAATTTGGCACTGGTCCCCTGTGATGTTCCCACATGGAAACCTCAGAAAACCATGAAAATAAAAGACTCACCAGCCTCAAGCTCTAGAACAAAAACAGCAGTATCTTTCGTTATCACTGACACTAGGAACTAGAAAAGCAAACGTTCCAACCTCAGCCTCAAAACCAAGTGTATTGAGAGAGAGAGAGCTTTTCGTGGTCACGAAAGAGCCCAATTAATATTATTAGTAGTCACATAGTACGAGAGGGCCCTCCATTGAATGAAAAGCAGCAGGTTTTGAAGTGGAACAGGCGAGAGAACATGTGTCAGACTCCGTATCAGATTCAAGAACAAGAAAACATTTTAGCTTTGCGTTAAATTCTCCACTGCATGCATAGGAATGGCTACCAAATGTCCAAGCCACGTGAGAGCCGTGGAAAATCAGATTCTCTTTTAGATGAAGGTCGGGCACCGCATTCTATAAAATTAAAATTTTAAATTTTTTTAAAAGTATATATGTTTTTTGATATTTTTAAATTTTTTTAATAAAATGATATTAAAAATAATTTTTAAAAAATAAAAAAATATATTATTTTAATGTATTTTAAATAAAAAACATTTTGAAAAACAAACACAACTATACTTTTAAATATATACAAAAAGCATATGGTGTAAATGTTTTTCTTCATAGTAATTTTTAAATATTATATATTAAAATATTATTTTTTATTTTTAAAGTTTAGAATATCAAAGATAATTTAAAAATATAAAAAAAATAATTTAAAACAAAAAAATAATTTAAAATATTGGACTGCACCACCAAATACAAAACTCATGGAATGCATTCCACGATGATAATTGAAAAAACAAAAGGTTCATCTACTTAGAGCTCGGTTAATATTACAGTAGCAGTGCTTTTTAAAATACTTCTTACTTAAAAATATATTGAATTAATATTTTTTTAATTTTTAAAAAAATATTTTTAATATTAATATTTTAAAACTATCTGAAAATATAAAAAAATAATTAATTTAAAGCATATAATCCGATGAACGGCGGCCACAAAACCAAATACCTGTACTACTTGGAGGCACAATTTCCTTCCCTGAAATCTTTTTGTAAATGTGCCATAAAATTAGAGTAATCATTCAAATTCTTTTTTCCAACTTCTCTTAACTACTACTTGGGTTTGTTAGGTTGGAATTATTAGCAAAAAAAAAAAAAAAAAGAGTTATAATCCTTAATTACTAGAGTAAGAAATGATGTTAGTTGAGCTAAATTAGATTGAACATACTAAAACAAAATTAATTTCATTTTTCACCACTCCACAAACCATAATTCACTGGAAGCTTT
>Ga0325414_1003056_pt1 | contig 17289 bp, 5 predicted proteins | sample PopdelMetagenome_8_FD_206183 | JGI IMG/M metagenome (GOLD analysis project Ga0325414, IMG submission 206183) | Populus deltoides microbial communities from Bellville, Georgia, United States - Leaf-PdKOR-R3 | ecosystem: Host-associated > Plants > Phyllosphere > Phylloplane/Leaf | place: USA... | reverse complement strand
TGACCTTCATCTGTCATTGTGACCCCTCTTGGACAGGCCAATTCCTGTAATAATGCTAGGTGACTTCTTTCCACGCCTGACAAAGAATCGGAGTTTTACTCTTTTGTAGTTCTGATATCAATTTAGCGTAACAATCTGCTGATCGCTTAGTTAATTTACCTCTTTGTTGTCCTCTTTTTTTCAGCAGACAGACAATGCAACACCCAATGACAATTACAATCACCACTACAGGAGCACATGCTGCAAATGCCACTATCCCAATCTTCCAATTACTTCCTGCCATGCAAAGCAGAGAATTGCATAAGATTCAATTTATGAAGAAAAATATTTAATCTCCAAAAATAATAAACTAAGATTCTGGACAATTTTGCGCTACATGTTATCCGTCATGGGCAAGAATTAAGAATAACCATATCAGTCATTAATGCAAGACATGATTACTTCTTTTCGCCTCACAGATTTTCAGCAAAAAAATTTCTGTTCACTAACCTTTAGGATTCGGATATGTTAACGAGTAACTCGAGGCATTGTAATATTTGTACAGCTCAAATCTCACGTCGCAATTCCTGCTAACAATAATTCCACCTTGCCGTGACGAACAGCATCCTTTGAGTTCAGCCAAAGCAGTTGTCAAACATGTTTGACAATCATCTGCTACGATATCTCGTGTGCACTGTGCATGACCATATACGGTTTCGCTTCTAAATTTGATTGACCCAGTTGCAAACATGTGCTTGGAAGGATTGACAGCGGCCTCAGTTGACAGGTTAGTCATTAAGTAGATTAGAACATCAGAGAAATGTTTTGGATCTGGTATAAATTTCTCCTGAGAATCCCAGTCTGGATACTTCCCTGTATAAACATACAAGGAAGTCATATTCTGAAACGAGTAGTGAACTTTGCAAAGTTCATACCATATGATTGCATCTTTATAATTTCTACAATCATTAAAGATTTCTTGGCTTGCCTTCTCCACACAAACCTGACAAGAACTTGAGTTGACATCACCTCTGCACAGTGCTTGGCCATAGACCTTGGCAGGGAAATCTCCAACAGAGGTGTGGTTAAAACCTGTTAATGAAGTGATGGAAGGCAAGTTCTCAAGAAGAAGCTTGAGGTTGCTCTCAAATGGACTGTTGAGAGTGTAGTTGCTTGTATTATTGAAGCAAGATGTAACAAGATGGTCTGCAACAGTAATGGCTGGGAGAGCTGAAAACGGTATGATCAGCAAAAACATGACTATATTTACATCTATGGTTGTCATCAGGATCATTTGGGAGCAAATTTAACGAAAAAATGATAAGGGGCTTGGAAATTCACTTGAAACCATGTGGAGCAATGGAACTATTAAAGCTAAAGCTGTACAGGTGATATCATGGGGAGAGAATAACTGCAATCATCCCTGAGAATACGTTTTACTTTGTAAATTAAAAATGAACGGCCTGAGCATTGACTAAATTGGTTGACCAAGAATAAATTGGCATTCAAATGAAAATTTTCTATATGAATTCTGCTGAGTAGAGCTTATCCTTTTATTTGCTAAGTTCAAATACATGGGGTATGGCTTGTATTGCTATATTATAAGTTCAAATACATGGACAGTATAGTTGAGTGTGTACTTCCTTTTGTTTTGTTATGTTAAAATTAGAATCTCACCTATTAATTTTTAATTGAGATAGTTTTTTTTTATATAATGTATAAAAGATTTGTTGATAAATTAATTATGAATTTGAATTTTATTATTTATATTTCATTTGATAAAATCAAACACAAAATAATAATTTAATTAGTTCATGCAAATTTCAAGTTTAAAAAACTCCAACCATTATGAAAACTTTTCTATCATTATCAATTAAATGGATAATTAATAGAATACATAATCCTTGTGTTTAACACGAAATGGGCAATAGATTTGTTAGATTTGTTACTGTATTTTATTAATCAGGGTGATAAAAAAAAAATGGTTGGATTAACGTTGTAGTCATTACTATATTATCTCTAGAGAATATTATTACTAAGATGTCTTGCTTGACCATTCTATTTTGAAGAGATTATTCTTGAATTTGTAGGTTAGTGGTGCAGACTTTCTTAAGATACCGATAGTCTACCTGGTTGTACCGTGGGTTTTTATAAAATTTAATTTTTTAATATTTTTATATTAATTTATATGTTGATGTAAAATATAAATTAAAAAATTATTATTTTAATATATTTTAAAGTAAAAAATATTTTAAAATCACTATTAAAATAACAAATATACCTTCTAGGAGATGATTGACTAAAGGGATAACTGACTAATCTTAGAATCTACTTGATCAATAAAACTATTGGATGCAGTCAGTAATAATGATCCGTAGACTATCAAGATTAAGGGATTTTCTTAGCAAAATTATTGTTCATTAGTTTGAAAATTTGAAGGTTAAAAATTATTGTTCAAACGTGTCCTACAAGGACAAAATGTTTTTTATTTGATTAACAATTCTTTCTTTAACATTGACCCAATCCTTGATTTTGATTTCTCAATACACGGTGTAGGATTTCTCGATACACGGTGTAGGTTTTATAATATGATGTATAGTGTTTTTTAAATAAAAAATAATTAAAATATATTTTTAGATTTTTTTATTGTTGTATCAGCATATCAAAATCAATAAATATATATATATAAAGTAAAAATTTAATATTTTTCAAGCAAAAAATATTTTAAAAAACAATTACTTTAATAAAAAAAACATTTTGTTAATATAATTATTTAATCTCACGATATTTTATTCAAATGTCTTCTTTTTAAATACCGAAATAAAGTGACCAGAACAGTACATGACCTTAGCAAGAGCTGCAAAATTAGAAGAATACTAACCTAGCTCGCCCATATTTCATGGCTAAACTTTCCAGCAAGGGCTTAAGAGCCTTGAAAATGAAGTAATAGAGTCATGCCATTTAATCATATCAGATTTTAGCTGAGAATCACTTGGAAAATGACTTCAAGCTTTAAAAATAAATAAATAAATTATATTTATCAATTATATTTAATGAAATGAAAATAATTTTTGTTTAATAAAAAATTTCAAATACAAAATAAGTATTATCGAAAGTTTCACTTGTCAAACATAAATAAAAAATCATAAAATCATATTTTAAAATATTTTATTTATAAATTTTATCTACATCTCATTCCTCTTGAAACAACTCTGGTTTCAGCCAGTTGTTTCTTCACTTGTCACATTGTCATTATCTTCATGATCGGAGCCAGTGCACGAAGATGTTGACTTTATATATATATATATGGAAATCATTGTGATCAAGACTTCAACTGTGACCTACTTGGAGGCTGTAGCAAATTTCAATGAATCTGTCACTGTCCTCGTAGTTTCCTATCCCACGAGTACTTGAAAAAAACAAGGTCGGGTTGTTTGATGAATGAATCAAACTAGTTTTTAATTTATTTTTTTACTGGTTAGTTGTTAGGTTTATATATATAAAAAAAAGATACCGAGCTTGATAGAGAATTAATATAAACACCAGGGCAAAGATGATAAGCTAAGTTTGACTTCTCTTGCACCACTATAAATAATTATATTTATCTGTATTTTCATTTTGAGTTTCTAAAAATATATATAAAAAATAAATAATAATTTAATTTATAATAAAAATAATAAAAATATAACCCAGATTAATCAGACATGTACTTTCATTCAGAATAGCAGATGAATAGACGAATTGGGAATTTATTGAAGAAATATTAAAAAATAATTTCAAAATTTGATCAAGACAATAAAGGACTAATAAGAATGAAATTATAAAGTTGGAAGTCAATTTAATCAAAAAAAAACCTCATTTCTAAATCAATTATTCATCCCCTTCTTTCTCATCCAAGGGAAGATCGGTTCAAAGAAAAACCCACCAAAATTGAACCAAATTTGGTCCAAATCATGGATCAGATTTGTCTACCACAAAACCTACTAGTTGCCTTAGTTTCTTTCGCCCACACGATACTTCTCCAACGCAACGATTATTCGTCTCCAACAGCCCTACCATGACAGGATTGTTGGTGCCTTGTTTCCATTAAACACGAAAAGATCAAAGCCATGTTTATTCTCATCATCAAAATCGTTATCCTAAAAGAGATAAGACAGAATAGCTAAAGTAGTCTTGAACTAGGGACCAGAGAGACAAAAAAAAAGAAAAAAAAAGGAGCCATAAAAAAGAAAGATAAGAAAAAAAAACAACAGAAGAAACAAAGAAGGATTGTGGCAAACGGTTCAACCCAACCAACTATATAGGCATCATCACCTCACGACTTCGTCTCCAACAACAAATCCTAAGTAAGCCTTCTTCCTCATTTTCATTTTAATTACCCTTCTACTATGCAAGCATACGTAAATTATAATTCACGTATGCTTGCTACTGCAAAGTTTGGTCACTAGGTTAGGCCTGTCATAGCCCGATCTAATTTGTTAGATACTGTTCGTTTTAGGCCTTGCTGCTCTCACGGATTTGTTCTTGGTGACCATGCATAGCTCCAAAACGTTTCTGACAAGTCAACAACCAGCATTACTAATAAGGCCAACTACCAAATCCTCACTTGCATGATATGGGATATTATAATCCGCCCCCTTCAAGGAGCCCGATAACTCTGTTGACACAACCAGACAAACCAATGAGGCAGCTCCGATATCAAATGTCACAGCCCGGCCCAACCTGCTAGATATTGTTCGATTTGGGCCTTACCACCCTCACATATTTGTTCTTAGTGACCACGTATAACCCTAAGATGCATTTAACAAGTTAGCAACCAGCACTACTAATAAAGTCAGCTACCAATTCTTCACCCATCGATGTGAGATATTACAATTCATCCCCTCAAAGGAGTCCGACGACCCTGTCGGCACAATCAGACAGCTTGTGAGACCGACTCTAATACCAATTGTCATAGCCTGACCCAACCTGTCAGATATTGTCCGTTTTGAGTCTTATCACCCTCGCTAATTTATTCTTGGTGACCACGCATGACCCCAAAACGCAGCTTAACAAAGTGGAGTTCTAAAAACTAATAATCTCTCTAGATATTTAATGTACTTGTTACACAAACAACTTAGTAAGCATATCACTATATTAACAAAAGAAAATATGCATGATATGTAGAAATGTCTTCATTCCTTGTGGGCAACACCTTTCAACGAAGAATAAAGTTTTTTATTTTTCTAATTTTTTCAATGAACTTTAATTATTATTTTTCCTAATTTCAACCTTATATGAGATGTTTGTGATATTTTATGTGTTGGTATTATCATCTCTTTTAATATTCTTGATAATTCAAGATGCTTACTAAAATTTTAGAATTGAAATAGAAACTAATTTGATGAAATATGATTTAAATTTATAATATAAAATTAATTCAAAGATGTACAAAAAAAAAATTAATTACAGGGCTATTTTCAATTTCTCATATAAAAGTTGATGTTCGTCTACTTGCTCCATTAAAAAACAAAGAGTGAGAAGGTTAAGAATGCAGGCTCGGGCCTAATAGGCCCACTCTTGTCTCAGCTTCTATATATTGGACTAGACACGGAAGACAAAACTTGGACTATTTGTCTTTTTGTATATATGTTAGTTACCTTCTTTGTTTTTGTTCATGAAATATATTATATAATAAACCTAACATGCTTTCACTATTTGTCTTTGTAGAAATGTCTCCATTCCTTTCATTGAACAATAAAGTTTTTTTATTTTTTAAATTTTGTCAATGAACTTTAATTATTATTTTTTCTAATTTCAACCTTATATGTGATGTTTGTGATATTTTATGTATTGATATTTTCATCTCTTTCAATGTTCTTGACAATTCAAGATGTTTACTAAAATTTTAGAATTGAAATAGAAACTAATTTGATGAAATATGATTTAAATTTTTAATATAAAAATAATTCAAAGACGTACCAAAATAAAAAAATAAATAAAAATAACGGGGTTATTTTCAAATTCTCATATAAAAGTTCATGTTCGTCGACTTACTCAATTAAAAGGGAAAAAAAAAAAAAAAGAGTGAGAAGGTTAAGAGAAAAGGCTAGGCCTAAGAGGCCCACGCTTGTCGAAGCTTCTTTATATTGGGCTAGACACGTGAGAATGAACTTTGAGGCTCATGCACCCCTTTTTTTATCTTTTTTTTTTCCTCTTAAATTTAATTAAAATTTATTATCAATAAAATAATTAAAAATATCATTTAATGTTGCCTTTGTTTTAAATTAAGACAATAGCATTTTTTTTTAATAATACTAGCGAGGATTCCATTAATCATTATATATGAATCTAAGATGATTTTCTTTTTAAATTGTGATCATGAATATTTAATAAAAAATAAAATTTATATTTTTTTATTATAAATATTTTATAATTTTTTTTCAAATTAACTGTTCTTTTCTTCTTTCAATTATATATAAAATATTAAGATATGATTTTCAATGTTTTTTAATTGATACTTTATTTTCATTTTCTGATAATTTTTTATATTTAAAAAACAATGTTTCTAATTAAAAAAAAAAACATGCGGACCTTCCCTTGAGGTGTGCAGGCCTTTCCCATTTCTTACAATCTCAGGTTTGGTAATCTAACTTGCCATTACTGTAAAGATTTTCTGATTTTTCGTATCCATGAAAAATAAAAACGAAGGATAATACTCTATGATAATTAGCTATTGACAAATGAAGAGGAAATATCACAAAGTTTTCCATGTTTAAATGTTCAAGATAGACACAGCAATTGAAATCATGCATATTTACCGAAAAGAGGGTGGTGAGGGATTGTCCACTTCTAGAATTGATCGATTGAGCAATATATGCTACAAGTAAATAGAACATGCAAATTACCGAACCCCACAAAATACAGTGCAGGACAGGCTTCAGTGAATATCAGAGATTGTTACGGCTCAGTGATCAGCTTACTCACCGGATCGAAGACGAAATTAAATGCCAGAAATTGTTAAACCATATATTGAGGGACCAATTGCTAGCATTAGCCTCATATTGGTGTGTGAATCTCCCCGCAGAAAATGCTGGCCGGCCGTTCAGGTTGGTGAAGAGTTGGACTTTCACTTTTCAGCATCAAAACAACAGATGACATGGTAGATCTTTATTAAGGATCTTCTTGAACGCATAATAAAACGATATGCATGTATCTTGAAAGTTCATCTGGACTGCATGAATCGGCTAACGGTGGATCTACCACCTCTAGTTCATTCCCTTCATGCCTGATTCACCATTTAGAGGGGTAACTAAATGTTAACCTTTTTATCAGTGTCAGAAATAGTGAGTTGGGTGTATTTTACATTTACGCCAAGTAAAATCACATAAGCTAGGAGGCTAGGAGCTCGTTTTGATTTGTGGGATCCAGATTTCTTTCTTCTAGTTATGATCTCAAGAGAAGAATTCCAAAACTAAAAAAAAGAAAAAAATCAGATTTGGTGGAGTAAAGTCCCTCCGCTGCGTTTTCCGGCGCTGTGTATCCACTATCACTTCAGGAATAATAAGTAACTCGTGAAAACAAAAGGCATAAATATCAAGCAGACCCCATGTGTTCCCAGCTGTTCTGTACACTTTGGAGAAAGAGTTGGTCCATAGAATTTAAGAGTTGAAACAAGAAACACAGCTAACAAAAATAATGGATTCTGTTAATAACTTCCTGACATTATTGTATAGGGAAATTATGGTACGTGCACAAATTAATAATTTATTAGGTATATACACACGTGTGATAATTATCTTATATTGAAAAAAGAAAAAGAAAAAGAAAAAGAAAAAACGAAATGGATCCAATAATCTATTCTCTTAGGTTGAAAATATATCCATCCCTGTGTATGAGTTCTCATACTCACAAACCTAATATGAACGAGAAGGTCCACGTACGTATCTCTCCGAATACAAAAAAAAACTTTCTATCAAATTGGTATTAGAATCAATACAAGCGAGGACTTTGGTGAGGCTCCCATTATTTGTTTGCTTTCTCATGGTTGAGCAAATGATGGTTAAATATTAATATATACTAATAGTTTTTTTTTTTCCTGTTGATTAATCACTGTTCATCATATCACAAATTACTATGGATTGGAGTAGTTTATTTTTTTGTTATTTTTAATATGATTCTCAAACTTTTATTTTGTATGATTTAGCCCTTTTGAACTTAAATTAGTACTCAATTATGTTTTTTAGGAGGAAGAGAAGTTGAATTGAAAGGAGGAGGACTAGAGTGATAAATACAGGTAAAATAGGTGCTTACTTTGAAATTTGTTTGAAAAGTTCATTTTAGTCTCTCATCTTTTTTTATCAATTAAATAATCGATCCTTCTAATTTTACAAATTCTATTTTGGTACCAAACTTTATTTTTCTCATTTTTCATTATCTCTTTTTGTGAGATGAAAGAGACAGCTAACCGGATTCCGGTGTAGAGAGAGAAAACTTGTTATTGACACCTTTTCCAACCATAAAACAAGTTAAAATTGGTGTCACAAGTTTCATTACATGAGGAGAGTTTTATAGTAATTGTTTTAAGTCTCAATGTAGCTAAGAAACTAGATTTAGGTGGTTTGATTTTATGGTTTAGGCCATTTTTAGGTTGATGGGTTGGTTTCTTGATGTTTTAAAGGTGTTTTGTGCTTGAAAGTAGTTGAAAAATAAGTTTTTTTTTTAATAAAAACCCATAACTTTAATTTTCCAGCCACCACATGGGTGGCCAAAATCTTGGCTGGTACACAACATGTCATTTGCCATAATAAATGATGTGTTGTCTGCCTATTTTTTTTTATAAAAAAATAAAGGTAAATAACATGTCATCGCTCATTTAGATAATACAAAAATAACAAGCCCAAGAGCGCGGACCTGGGCTTGAAGGCCTACGCGCCTGGACTATTCCTTTCTTTATACTTTCTTTTCTTTTTTTTTAATTATTTTGTTTTTTTATTTACTTTTTTAAGTATTTCTTAATTTAATTTTTTAATTAAAATCCTTTCTTTGTGATTTTGTTTTGGCTTATTTAACTTTTTTAATAATGATTATTTTTTTAATTATATTTTATGTGTTTGATTTTTGATAAGGTTAGTATGATTCATTTGTAATTTTTTTTATATTTCATATAATTAAATTTATTTTTAAGAATCTGAAATGTTTATTTTTTATAATATTTTGAACGTGTACAACCTTATATATATTCTTTTTATTTTATTCAATAAATTTTATATATGTCAATAATTTTATTACAAATTGATTTTAATAAACAAATTTATTAAATATAACCGGTTTAATGACTCGTGTTTTGCTATTAAGTAATTTAATCTATATTTTTCTCTCAATTTTTGATGTTTTATTTTTATTTTTCATCAATTTTTTTTTTCTATTGAATTATTCTTATCTCATAACCTAGAATACACAATAGACATGTAATGTAGACATATCTCATATCCAAGTTATAAATTTTGCATGTTAACTCAGCATTGTTTATGTTAATATTTTTTAAAATTTATTTTTTATTGTTGTTGATGTTGTTTAATTTGTTTTTGATTATTAAATTTTCTTACTTCATGAAAAACATAATCTCTTAAACTTCTTTTTTTTTTTTTTTTTTGTTAAAATAATTTTATCCAACCCACGATATCACGCGGGCCACATTGAGTGAGATTTTCTGGGTGCACATATGAGTTCTAATTATCCCATTTTAAAAATAAATGATAAAATAAAATTATTTATATATAAAATGTACTCATTACCCAGTAATTTAGGTTTTTGGGTTGGAGTATATCCATAATGTATAAGCTTGCATACACACAGACCCAATATTAGATATAGAAGCCCATACCCATAACCCAACAATGTAGTCTTTTAGGTTTAAGCTGTCCATACTTGTTTATAAGCCTTTCGTACACACAAGCCCAATATGAATGGGAGACCCATACATCTCTCGCTTCCTGACATAATTGAAGACCTTGTAATAATTATCTTGTTTAATATAGGTTTCACTTCCAGCAAACATTTTTGTCGTTCCGATGTCAGTTATTTTTTGGTTTCATATCCTTTTCCAACAAGATATTGCTAGCTTTCAGGTCTCGATGAATGATTCTGTGCCTACAATCCTCATGGAGATAAAGAGTTCCCTTCGCAATTCTATTTACAATACAAGTTCGTGTTCGATATCGGTGGAAATGAATTAGTTAATAACAACTTAAAATCCAGTATTTGAAGAAAAATAAGCAGATTGTATCTAAAGATCAATGAATGGAAATTTCTGATCGAAAGCATTGAAGAAAACTAACCAAAGAGGAAGCGTCAAGGCTGCTGTCAAGCATAAATTCATAAACCAGAAGCTTTTCATCTCTATCAACACAAAAACAGAGAAGTTTGACAAGATTTTTGTGCTGAATTTTTATGATTAGCAGAACTTCAATTGTAAACTCCTTTGTGTCTTTCTCAGACAAAGTTGAAAGTCTCTTTACTGCTACTTCCTTTCCATCGCTCAGTATGCACACCGTTTAGAGTACTGCGAAGTCTGAATTTGAGCCAGGACATGAAGGGAATATGTTTCTTTTACCTTATAAACAGGCCAGAATCACCTTCTCCAGGCAAATTCGAGTCAGAGAAGTTATTCGTAGCTGCATAAATGGATGCTAAATCCATGAATACTGATTCCCTGTCATTGAGGCCATCTCTCTGGGAATTTTGGAGCTGAAACTCTTTGTGGTTCGGGTGACCAATACCATGACATTCCCCATCTTATCTTGTATTTTCTTTCTTCCCTGCCTAACAAGATTCACGAGGTCAAGTGGTCATAATAGAATAAAACCAGTAAGAAAATACTAGGTTTTTATGAATTTTTGTATAGTATTATTTTTTCTTCATATAATTAAATATTTTTCATTAGAATCTATTAGATAGCTAATGATGTGTCCATTAAATGTACACAGTCCTTATATTAGAACCCAATATTCCTAAAATTGAAATAAAAAGAAAAGCAAAATCAAAATATATAGATAAAAAAAGAAAATCAAAATATAAAACCTAAGACTGATTTGAGAATGATTGTCTTTTAAGGACTGAAACTTCTTACCAGGATGATCACGGAGGATTCTTATGAAGCATTGGTAGCAGAGGCCACCTTCTGACTGCAAATTCACAAGGAGATGTAAGAAAGAAACAGCCCAAGCTCTTGCTAACATAGGTCGTTATGCAGTGGAGAGATTATTCTTATGGAGCATTCTCGTGTTGCAATTTACTCTATTGTATTAAGCGATATGCCAAGTTTTTATTCTGGTGCATGAAAGTTCTTTCTTATTTATATGGATTATTTTCTCTCCTTAAACATAATTTACCTCCTCAATAAGTCTTTTTCTTGTTTTTTTTTTTTTTTCCAATTCTATAATAAAAACATCTCAATACTAAAAGAATTCAAAGCTGGGCTTCCTCTCCATGTTGGGTTCAGGCAAGCCATGCTACCTAAACCCAACATGGATATGCTTAGACCCGACTTCTTGGATTCACTTTGTACACCAAACTTCTATATTTATTATTTAATCTCCTTATCATCTCCTTACCTTCTCTGTCACATTAAAGAATAACCTCTCTCGTCCAATCAATGAAATATGCACGTCTTCAACCTATCTTAGAAATTTCACCATGATTCCGATAGTTGTGATAATAATGGTGGGTGATTTCTTAACACTTACTTCAAAAGCAATAACTTAATTGATATATCTCTTATTAAAGGGATTGATGTCTAAATTTTAAAATTATAGGCTACGTTCATTTTTAGAAATTAAAAATTTATTTTTAGAATAACGGATATGAATAATCAAAAAGATAAATTTAAAAAAAAAACATAAAATAAAAGTAACCTTTCATATAAAAAAAATGTTTTAAGGGTGATAACGTTGTTTTCTTAAACATAACAAATTTTTTATTTGAATATCTAAAACTAGTGTTTATCTTTATAATTCTTAATTTTTTTAATTACTAAATGACGATTCTAATTTTTTATGATAGATATTTTTTTATCTCTACTACGATCTCCATCGAGATGCAACAAGACTCAAATTTTCAAAGGAGATTCTACATGTTGTTGAGCTGCTGAAACCCACTTTGTGAATTATCAAACGTTCAATCTCCTTAGATTAGGCTCAACAAATGTTATTAGGGTTGATTATGATATTTTTACTGGATTTAATGTTTTGTTTAATATTTTATGTTAATTTTTTTTTATGTTTTAGAATTTTGATTTTGTTTTCTAGTATAAGTCGGATTTTATAGCCTATAAAAAATATCATAAACCTTTTAGAAGTAGATTTGGTCAAATTAACTTTGCATAAATAAAATAAGATTTTAAAATTATTTGTAGTCTATCTTTCTATGCTTGGTACTATCTTGATATGCTTCCGTCTGCATCACATTCTTCTAGAAATTTTGAACGAGGAACAAGCTAAAGCTAATGTCGTCTGGCTTGACAATTTGTTCGTCATCATAGACGTCTGAGTAATTTTTGCTTCCGTTTCTTTTTACCTAACCGGCCAAGTGTTTGATTGGTGGCTTCAGCCAAGTAGATAGGATCTTTCTTTATAAAATGGCAATGCTTCTTTGGCTAGGCTATTGGAAAAAATCTATGAGGGGCCGGATTATATGTCAAACTGTAAGATTGAGAACTTTTGATTTGAAAAATCTCATTGTCAATAATAATAATCTCTCATGGAAAATAACAAAAACACGGTTGTTTAAATAGGAGCTTAACCTGATCTATCTAGAAAATATAAATCAAATAAAATCTTAAAACCTAACTAGAAAAGAAATCTAAAATTAACCAGGAAAATAAAGAACATTTCCAGACAGAAACTTCTGAGCTGAATTTGAACAGTTCTTGACCTTGGCTGACTAGTCTAGCCAGCAAACCTCCATACGTAACAGTAGAACACTCTTGTAGAATTTTCCCATGATCTAATGGTCAAATAAAAATTTATGTCCTTTTTCAGCGGAAAACTTGTTTAATGCATCCTGATTTCTTCGTGGATAGAACTTGTTGATATGCGTCCATGTCACACTGTGGAATATATTTAGGCCGCAACCTTTAATTTGTTGAGATATTCAGCCCTATGATCCCCAAAATGGCTTAATCCATCTTTTGCGAGCAAAATCTGATCTTAAAAAGCCAAGTGTCTTGTTGAGAAATTTGATTACCAGCTGCTTTCCACCATTCATTTTTGTTACAAGAAAAAACGAAGAGTTGCACCACAATCACCTTGGTAAAACGTTAGAATGAGTGACCTCGTTAACAGAACTAACTCTCTGATTTGATGATGTAGTTTCTTCCGCAACAATTCGCCCAACAGAAAATGCAGGTCTTGTAGGGATAGGAATTTTTAAGTAATTATCACCTGCCAACATAACAACAACTGATGACATTGTTGGTCTGTCTACTGGGTCTTCTTGCACACACAACAACCCAATGTGGATGCATTTCAGCACCTCAGTCGCTACACTTGACTTCTCTAGTAATGAGTCCATCAACTCCAGTCCTTTACCTTCAGACCACAGCTTCCATGCCTGAAATATTAAAAATGTCCTGAATTAATATTAGACTATTCTTTGATAGACATAGTAGAGTAATATCTTTCTTTAGACGAAATACAAGGATAGGAGCATACGAAATTGAGGAGGCTTTTCCCTTCTTCCGAAAGATGAAACCCGCCATTCCTTTTCCCGCTAATTATCTCTAACATGAGAACTCCGAAACTGAATACGTCTGATTTTACAGAAGATAGCCCTTCCATGGCATATTCAGGAGCCATATATCCACTGTTAAATCCAAATATAATAACAAAAAATCAATTTAGAGGCATGTGAATGGTGTGAAAGTTTTGTGCAATGCTTGGAATATTCACCCCAAGTGTGATCTTTTTTCCTGGAAAGCAATGAATTGTTCACAGAACATGTTCAAAGTTATGGTGCCTATCTTTAATGAAGCTATTTATATATATAAGAAAAAAAAACTACAATCCATTGGTACTAAAAGAACCACTGAGCATGAAAGAGGCCGTTGGACAAAATGGAGAGTAATACTTACTATGTTCCAACAATTCTGTTTGTATTAGCCTCACTATGATTTCCACCGAAAATCCTTGCCATTCCAAAGTCTGATATCTTTGGATTCATCTCATAATCGAGCAAAATGTTGCTGGCCTTGAGGTCCCTGTGAATAATTCTGAGACGTGAATCTTCGTGCAAATACAAGAGCCCCCGAGCTATTCCGTTTATAATGCTTAGGCGTCTTTGCCAATCAAGTTGCACCCTCATAGCAGAATCTAAGAAACATGGATGCAAAGTTCAATTAGTTAGCTTTTCCATCCTGTTAACAGGTTGTGGTTGCCCATACAGACGCACAAAAAATCCACTATTACTATTTTTTTTCAAAAAAAAAAAAAAAGAATATACAGCAGCAGGTTCTTTGAAGTTTTAGAGTCAAACCAAAGAGAAAGACATCAAGACTTTTGTTCGGCATGTATTCATAGACAAGCAGCTTTTCATTTTTTTCGAGGCAGCATCCCAAGAGTTTGACAAGGTTTCTGTGCTGTAGTCTTGCAATTAAATTGACTTCATTCATGAACTCCCTTAATCCTTGACCAGAAGTTCTTGAAAGCCTCTTAACTGCGATTTCTTTACCATCTTCCATTACACCCTGAAAGCACATATATTTTCTAAACTGATAAGCAATTAAATATTCGATGAACCCAAAAAAAAAAAAAAGCGTCATCTCAACATAATAATCAAAAAGCATAGTGAAGATTGAATTATATATGTTTTCAAAAAACCACTTTTTTTTTTCAATTTAGTACAGCTACCAACCATATAAATATGGACTTTATAGCCATGAGTACCTTGTACACCGGGCCAAAACCTCCTTGACCAAGTTTATTTTCATTAGAATATTGATTTGTAGCTTTGAGTACAATATCTAGCTTGATCAAAAGAGAATCCTGGGATTTCACCTCCCACACATAATTTCATTCGAGCAGTCATCTTCAATTGTCCTTCCTTCCATATCAAGTAATTGAATCACCTGGCTGTTTCGTATTTCCTCTAAGGTGCAGATTACGAAATAATAGTAGTTAGAATAACAACAATGATGATGATTATCAGGACCATGGTTAATAAATAACGGTAGACATTTTTTTCTTTCCTCTTTTCTTCCTTCTCCACATGGTGTAAGCGAAAGAACTGAACAGTAGGACCCCGACAATTGTAGATAGAGTTGCACCGATTATAATCCAAGTTTTTTTGCTACTTCCTTTGTCTCCTGCATAGCAAAAATGTTTTTCTTCAACATCTTTATAGAGAATTGAATGTGTATTGTCCTTTACATAAGGCAAATACAAATTGCAGTACTAATTCCAACTTTCAGAACTAATTCAACTAGACAAATTCCTAATTCATTTTGTTTGAGGCAGTTATACAGGTAGATAACAACCTATGATGGTCTAGGGTGCAACATGAAAATCAAGCAGTCACAACGAAGAAAATGAAACTCTTACCTTGTGGTACAGGTGATGGTGGTGCCAAGGCTGCAGCCTCGACATAAGTTTCATTGTAATTTATATACATTTCAAAATTAACAATACAACTCGGAAACAAGATTCTTCCTCCTCGCTTTTCATTACAACAAATTTCCAAACCAGAATAAGCTGCTAGAAGACATTGATGACAATCGCTGCTAGATAGATCTGGTGTGCACTGCACCAAGACGTACAGATTGTCTTCCGTTGTATAATTAGCTTTCGTGGCTGCAAACTTCTTAGCACCTGCTGGCATATTTGCTGCCCGATAAACTGCAGTGCTTATAGTGTCCACAAGTATCCGATTAAAATCTGCAAGGACAGCTACATTTTTTGTATTCCACAACGTGTAATTAGGGTCTCTTTCCATGGTGGAGAACATGATCTTATTCGAGTAACGCAGGAAGCACTCATCATACCATATGAGAGCCACCTTTTGGGTTGGACAATGTCGTTGAACTATATCCTTGGTGGCATTGGCCACGCAATTTTGGCAGACGTCAGTGCTAAGATCGCCACGACAGAAAAAGAGGCCGTAGACATCATCAGGTTCCAGGCCCGCAGAGGCATTGAAGAATCCAATACTGTTGCTGGTGGAATTAGAGGCAAGTGATGAGAGAAGAGTATTTAAATTGTCCTTGTAGGTTGTTGTGGAAGTGGTTGTGTCGTCGCAAAAATGATGGAGGTAATTGGGGTTATTGAGGTTCTGTGCTTTAGTAATGATACAGAGGGTAAGCAAGTACAGGAGGATTGTATTGGAGAGTTTGATCGGAGAATTCATTCTAGCGACCAAGTGTTCTTTCAGCTACCTTAGACAAAATGTATTTTTATGAACAAAGTTTTCCCTTCCCACAGGGGAGAATATATAATATGGTTGCAAGAGTTATCTAATTCCAAGCCATTTACCGACACTTCAAGTGGTCTGTTGGCTTAATGCTATATCTTCTTAAAAAAACATTCACTTTGAATCATTGACGCAAACAACAGCAACAAGCAATGTACCAAGTCAAACAACGTGTGTTTCGGTCCAGACCAAAGTACCCCAACAAGCAATAAAACCGCTTATTCAAATGTTGGAGGCTTTTCCATTCTCCCAAGCAAGAGAGTAGGCGGGCAGCTTTCTGAGGTTTATTCCGAGAATGGGACGGTAAGTGGGTATGCTTTCCAAATTACCATTTAATTTTCAAATCTATGGTGATGCTAATATTTCTCACAAATGCATTCGACTGAGGCCGTCAATTACATTTTTCTCGAGCCCCGTTTCGGGTTGAATTATTTTGTTGAATTATTTTGATATGTTAATAATTAAAATAAATGTTAATAAATATAAAAATATTATTTTAATATATTTTGAGAGAAGAAACATTTTAAAAAAAATAACCATTATTATATTCCAAAACATACTCTGAATGAAAAAAAAAAAACTCAGTTTTTTAATATAGACGAATTTTGAAAGGGAAATAGCTGAAAATAGACAAATTAAGATCAACGATTACATAAAAATAAGTATGAAAGGACGGCAGAAGTGATGTAACAATGAAATTAAGGATATCAAATAGAGAGTCAATCGATGTTTTTGTACAGCGGTGCGCTTTCGGATATGTTTTGACAAGTATAAGAGGGGAAATTAAGGGTTCTAATTCGCTGGTTGTTGTAAGAATTTGCTTGATACGCGACGGACAGGTCATCAATGATGTCCCCTTCAAATTTGTGT
>Ga0325414_1003055_pt1 | contig 17292 bp, 12 predicted proteins | sample PopdelMetagenome_8_FD_206183 | JGI IMG/M metagenome (GOLD analysis project Ga0325414, IMG submission 206183) | Populus deltoides microbial communities from Bellville, Georgia, United States - Leaf-PdKOR-R3 | ecosystem: Host-associated > Plants > Phyllosphere > Phylloplane/Leaf | place: USA... | reverse complement strand
AAAAAAAATGCTTTAAAAAATAACAAATGAGAGTATGGATAATTTTGGATTAAAGGGTTAGATTGAAAAGAAAAATAAATTCACAAAATAATTAAAAGAAGAAATCACCAAAAGAATTAGGACTAAATTAAATAAAAATAAAAAATAAATTTTTTTATCAAAGGATGAAATTAAAAACAATTGAAAGTTCACAAAAGAGGCATAAAAAATTAAAAAAAATAAAAATACTATGGACCAAAATTAAATAAGTAAAAAATAATAAATCTAGAATGAAGGATGAAATTGAAAAAGAATTGAAAACCTATAAAAGGCTAAAGATAAAAAAATACAAATTAAAAAATGAGGACCGACACTCAAATATGCAAAGCTAAGGGAGCTACCCTAAAATATTAAATGGTCAATGCGAGTCTTAATGGATGAGAGAGAAAGGGGAAAAAAATAAAAATATTGTCTGCAATAACCCGTTTAAAAACAATATACATGCATTGTCGCTTGAAAAAGAGGATGTTGCAGGGAATCCAATAACACATTGGACAATAATTTTTAACCATTAGAGTCAGTCGCACACGCTATTTAAAGGCTAAGGAGAGGCAATAGCTTTCTTTATTTTTAAAAAATTTATTTATCAAATTACCACATTACTCCTAGCACGAAATAATTACTATGAAAAAACCTTTATGAAATGATGAAAAAGCCTATGAAGCCATTTCTTAAAAAAATATTTATTACAAGGGAAATTGGATCTTTACACCATGCTTAAAAAAATAAAATATTGAAAATGTTCTTAGGCAAGTGTTTTTCTTGTTTTTAAGTATATTCAAGTAATTTTACTATACAAAAAATAATGCGAAAAGATAGAACTGCCACTCAACAAATATAGAATCACAAATAAACCTCATGAAAAATCTATTTTACCTCTCAATACCAATTCTGTTGATTTTTTTTGTCAATGGAAGAAACATTATAATCCATTGTGATTTTAGGCATGTGTACAATAGTTTTCCCATGTATTTTAGGTTCTTGTAATAACAAATATATAGAGTGATAGGTTTGATTCATTGTTTGGTTTTGGCAAATAAAGGACAAGTTTGTTGGAATTCATTGTTTGGTTTTGGCAAATAAAAGTGTAACAAGATAAGATTATCATTTTAAACATGTGTAAATGCAATACAAATGATAGCACAATATATAAGAAAAAAATATATATGATCTTATCTCTCATGTTCATCATAACAACACTATGTCACCATATACCACCATTTTTAAAACTAGTTAAAACAAAAATGCAAAATAAAAATAGTGTAGATATATTATACATAACAAACATATATATATATATATGTGTGTGTGTGTGTGTGTGTTTTAATTTGTATTTTTTGAGCTATTTATGATTATAAAATATAAGAATTTTATTGAGTTTAATTATTGTAGTTCTTTGCAGATTTTTTTAAGCGAGATAAAATTTTAAATATAGGTACTATATATAAGAAAATCCGTTCAAATTTGATTAAAAAAATTTTAAAAATTTTTACTCTATAAAATCATTACCTAAATTAAATGTCATATTAATAAACTAAATAAGAAATATTTTTTTGTTAAATTTAGATGAATAGAAATTTGTTGTTAGAAATTGGTGGAATTTAATTGATATTTCGATTCAAACAATGATATTGAATTATTATCATTGGTTGATTTGATTTGATTGAAGTTTATCTTAGTATGAGTTCATCTTCAAGTATTGTCTTAAGGTAGATTTGCAAAAGTCGATGTAGATTTTTCGGCTGACAGTGCTGTAAGAATTTAAACATGCAAAAGTCGATGTAGATTTGCAAAAGTCGATGTAGATTTGCAAAAGTCGATGATCCATCTATAAATATAGGCATGTAATCGTCATTTCCATCCTCAACTCAAAAATTCCAAGTAATCCAAAACACTGAGGAATGGCCCTGACCCACTTTGCTTCATCATTTTGTACTCTCCCAACATTAGCATCTCCAAGTCGCGCCTTAGCAGGACCTGTATCAAGCAAGAATTATCGCTCTCTACCTACCAAAGTTCGATGCATGGTTGCCACCGAAGCTGCTGGTCAAATTGTCCGGCGGTCGGCAAATTATCAAACTTCCATATGGGAGTATGATTTTGTTCAGTCACTGACTAGTAAATATAAGGTATAGTTGCTAGCTATTATAATGTCATGTTATGTTATTGTTCAAACAACTTGAGTTGAGTTCTTGAATTTGATGTTGTTTAGGGAGAGCCATATACAGCGCGAAGCGAAAAGTTGAAGGCAAACATAAGGATGATGCTGGCGAACGCATCGAAACCCTTGGATCAACTTGAGCTAATCGATGCCTTGCAAAGACTTGGGTTATCTTACCATTTTGTTGATGAAATAAAGAGCACGTTGAAGAGTTTATTCTATAAAAATCATATAGAGAATACAAAGACAGTACATGACTTGTATGCTACTGCTCTAGAATTTCGACTCCTAAGGCAGCATGGATACAAGGTACCTCAAGGTAAGTCTCTTAAGCAATGTAGATATTGATGGTTCTATGCGTTCTCATGACTAATTGTGTTCTCCACTTGAAGAGGTTTTCAATCATTTCAAGGACGAACAAGGAAACTTTAGGGCATGGATTCATGACGATTTGAAGGGAATGCTATTCCTGTATGAAGCTTCATACTTCTTGGTAGAAGGCGAGAGAATCTTGGAGGATGCAAGAGACTTCACCACCAAAAATCTTGAAAAATATGTCGAGAAGTGCAACCCTTCCGAATATCTTTCAAAGATGGTGAGCCATGCCTTAGAGCTTCCACTGGCTTGGAGGATGCTAAGATTGGAGTCCAATTGGTTCATCAATGTGTATGAAACTAAAACTGATATGGAACCTGTGTTGTTAGAACTAGCTAAATTGGATTTCAACATGGTACAAGCAATACACCAAGAAGATCTGAAACATTCATCTAGGTACGTATAATTAATAAGATACTTTATTTATTCATTTATTTTGTACAATTTGGAAGCAAATTAAACAGCATATAAAAATTAATATTATTTCATTAAATTGTATGTAATAATTTAAACTTTTTTAGATTTGATGATCCTCCTATATCACTAGTTTACTTTATATAGCTTTTCTCTGATGGTGACAGTTTAATTTCTTAACATGAACAGGTGGTGGAAGAGGACAGGACTTGGAGAAAAGTTGGATTTTGCCAGGGACAGGCTGGTGGAGAATTTCTTATGGACTGTGGGGGTCATATTTGAACCTCAGTTTGGTAATTGCAGGAGAATGCTAACAAAAGTTAATTCACTTATAACAACAATTGATGATGTTTATGATGTCTATGGTACCTTAGATGAGCTCGAGCTATTCACAGATGCCGTTGTAAGGTTTGTGCAGCACCTATTTCTTGGCCTCTAGGGCACATTTATAATGCTATATATTAGAATTTGCTCACTTGTTTTTTTTCTTTTTTAAAACTAAAAAAAACCTTAACTAATTAATATTTTTATGTTCTCATTTCAGATGGGATCTAAATTTCATGGATCGGCTTCCAGACTATATGAAATTATGTTTTCTCGCATTTTACAATTCAGTTAATGAAATGGCTTATGATATTCTTAAATATCAAGGAGTTGACATTCTTCCTTACTTGAAAAAAGCGGTATTTGCTTCTTCTTTTTTAATTTTAGTGTTATTTCCATAGTTGTCAATCTTGGTTTAAAGTTTGAGTTATATGGTCATTGGATAAATCTTGATTTATCATTTTTTTTTAATTTCTTTGAAAATAATTTATTGGTTTTAACGAGACTAGGTTTGAATTTAATGTAATCAAGTCAATTAAGCTAATAAGTCAATTGTCATGTTGCCTAAGTTTGTTAGATCAATGTAAAAAACATTTTACAATAAAATCTAACTCTTATTAGATTTCAGATCACTAAATCGACGAGTTAGGTTAGGTTAGATTTGATAAAACCAATTAAAAAAAACTCAATTGAAATTAGATTTTAAATCACTAGATCAACTCATTAGATCGGCTAGATTCGATAACTATAGTTATTTTTTAAATATGCTCTCTCCATCTTTGCCTCTTTTTTCTTTTGGGAATATAAGACTATGGTTAATTTTCAGTGGGCAGACTTATGTAAATCATATTTATTGGAGGCTAAGTGGTACTTCAGTGGATATACACCAACTCTTCAAGAATACATGGACAATGCATGGATTTCAATTTCAGCACCAGTGATTCTAGTTCATGCATATTTTTATATTTCCAATCCAACAACAGAGGAGGCCTCACAATTCATGGAGGAATACCCAGATATAATTCGATGGTCATCCATGATTTTACGCCTTGCTGATGATCTTGGAACCTCCACGGTATGCTAGACTTCTCCCTCTCCTCGACATAGTCTCGTCCTTCCCTTTTTTTTCTCATTTTTATGGTAAATTATATTAGTCCACAGATCCTCTTTCTCTAGGCATAGGCCGCTAACTGGCCCAAGTAATGGAATGAATTTTGAAACATATAATGCATTACTTTAACTATAAATGGGTCACTTTTTACTTATTATTCGGCCCAAGAAACTGCTTTTAACTTGTTGGTAAAGGCCCGATCTCCAACATGGTATCTCCTCTTTCATCTTAATATCCATTGACACTAAAGATGAATGGTGTATTTTTTTAGTAAATTTCTAGATCAATTAATTTATCTCAGTTTGTAAATATATCAATCTTTCATTTTCATTTTCATTTTGGTAAAGATTGTTATTTGTGATGGTTTTTTTTAAGTATATACATGTTAATTTTTTATTTCTTTTTATTTATAGGATGAATTAAAACGAGGAGATATTTCCAAATCAATTCAATGTTATATGCATAAAGCCGGAGTATCCGAAGAAAAAGCTCGAGAACACATAAAAAGTTTAATTGGAAATACATGGAAAAAAATAAATGATTATCAATTTGCTAATCCCCGTATCTCCCAAACTTTCATTGGAATTGCAATGAACCTTGCACGAATGGCACAATGCATGTATCAATATGGAGATGGACATGGTGTTGGACATCTTGAGACTAAGGATAGGGTGAAATCCTTACTTATAAAGCCTTTATAATCTCATCAAAATAAAGGACTAGTTTGATATAAAAAAAATTCATAAGATTCATCTATATGTTTTATTAGACTAAGTTGGAGAAGCATGTATTTTCATTCTAGCTTAAATGTCAATATGTAATAAAGGACTATATATTTCTTCTTTATTTAGAAGTTTAGTCAACTATAGCTTGATTATATCCTAGATATCAATATATAATTAAGATCTAGATTTTACCTTGTTCTTTATATAAATTTGTTCTATGTGTTAAAGAAAAATATAATTATTTACAAGTATTCTTAATATGATATTAAATTAGAGAACATATACTCGGCAAAAACTCTAGAATCACTTTATGTGGACAGTTTTTTTTCTTCTTCATTCCTACCAACGAAACTCACTAACCCACAAGAAACCATATAAGACTTGACTATTTTGATTACCTAAATTTTACACCAAACTGGTGAATATTTTGTTGTCTGGAGTGGTATCAATTATGTCAATAGACCTAGATTAACAAACTAGGATATATCAATTGGAACTTTTTCAAATAGAATGAATAGACCCTAATAACAGAAAGTGGAGAAGTTAAAACTATGATATCAAAGGCTAGCTAATCAATTTAATGGAACCAATTTTGATTGGAAATTTCAATTGATTTCCTATGGCAAAATCAGTATACAACATATTTTAATGGAACAAATACCTCTCAACTATATGAAGTGAAAAAATAAATGACCTAATTAAAACAAGATGGTAGGATCTGAGAGGCATACTATAATAGTTCAATAAGATTGTGGAGGGAGATTGATTTTAGAAGATCTAGTCTTATAGATAGTGATCATGATATCAAAAATTCAACTCAATTTAGTAAAAGAACATAAATTATACCTTCTTAAATAGGCTAGATGATCAACCAGACAAATTTAGAGCGGATGTTATTCAAATGAAGTCACTTTTCATGGTGGAACAACTATTTCCATGGCATGGAAGACTCTCAGTAATCTGTGATGCTCAGGAGTGTCTGTATAGGGATAATGATATGGGAAAAATTCATCAACCAGCCACCATGACACCAGGACAATAAAAGGCAACTGAAACTATTTTATTTAGCCATGAAATAATAGCAATATGTAATTAAGGCTCAAATGTTCTTTTTTATTTATAAGATTATTCAATTATAGCTTAATTCTAGCTTAGATATCAATATGTAATTAAGGTTTAGATACTACCTTATACTCTATATAAATATAAAAAAAATTAAAACAAAAGGATGATTTACTATAACCTCTCTCATATTTTTTTATTCGCGCACCACAGTGCGGTGGCCTTTTTGTCATTCACAAGAAAACAATTTTGCCTTTAAACAAGAGGCATTTTTATCTTTGCATACAGTTCATTAGGTATTATAAATTTTTTTGGGGGTATTTTGTCTATTCAATATATTTATGAACAATTCAAGAACCTAAATACCCCTAGGATAAAAAATAAAAAGAAAAAAAAAGACTAAAATTATAGGGTAAGGGTATTGGTGTTGTTTTCTTTTTAAGCATACAGTAAGATTATATATATAACCTTAGGGACAAAAAAATTTAAATCATTAAAACAGGAGTATTGACATCTTTTTCTCTCAGTTTTTTTTAATTGTTGGTTTGGTAGAGGGTAATAACGTAATTTACTATTTAATTTATAATTTTTAAATGTAAAGAGATATTAGGGTGTGGGAGACATAACGTATTTTGAACGGCACGTGTGGCATCTTCTAGTGGTGGAAAATGAGCTTTCACGGTCTCATTTGGCTCTCCTCCTTGCCCTTTTTTCTTTATTAGTAGCACATGTCTGCTAAAGGTGGTCAGTTTGTAATCAGTGACCCTTTCTTTCTTTCTTTTTTCCCTTCATTTCTCTCTTCTACCTCAAAAAATTTACTCTTGTTCTTTTTTTGTGTTTCCAATTCATGCCTTTTTTTATTTATTGATGGCACGTGTCTGCTAAAGGTGGTCAGTTTGTAACTAACGACCCTTTCTTTCTTCTTTTTTTCCTTTCATTTCTCTCTTCTACCTCAGAAAATTAATTCTTGTTCTTTTTTTGTATTTCAAATTCAGTCCTTTGAGTTTTAATTTTTTTTTCATTTTTTCTTGTGTTAAAGTTTTATTTATTTTCAATTTAATCCTTCAATTCTAATTTGTATATATAATATTTTCAATTTATTCCTTCAACTCTTGATTTTTTTTTCCTTTGCTCTTTTATCAAAGTTTTCATGGCTTTCAATTTTATTTTTAATATCAAGTTTTTTATTTTTGTTTTTCCAATAGGAATAATACTAATTTTGATTTGGTCCTTTTTCTTTTGGTTTTTTAATTTTTTTCTTTTGTCAAAGTTTTTATGGTCTTTAATTTTATCCTTCAAATCAAGTTTATGTTTTTTTTCAATAATAATAATAATAATGGTAGATCATTCTAAATATTAAAATAAAAAATGAACCATTATTGTTTTCCTTTATTAAAATAAAAATTCAATTATCAAATAATTAGTTTTCAACCATTCTATTTTATCCTTTTTGATTGGTTAATTGTCATAACCCAAATTAATTAGCATGATCAATTTGAGTATGTCTCTCTCTCCCGTGATAAATTATTAGATAAACTAATAATTTACCCAAGTGATTTTTAAAAGTATATCCTAATTTTTTTGAGAAATTAAATGCTAATTCTTTTACAATTTCATGATCAAATTTTAAATTCAAAAACTTATAATGTTAGATAAAACTAGCTAAGGATATTATCAAATAGAACTTAAAATGTTAGATAAAATTAAGGATATTATCAAATAGAATTGTATAATAAAATTTAAATTTGTTATTATTTAGTTAATAAACACTAATATTTTATTAAAAATTTATTTTAATCTAAACATGAAAGCATATAAACATTGTACTAAAGATATTATCAATAGGCATGCACAATTGCAAGACGATCGATGCGGGGAATTTGGATATTACCTAATTTTCCTGGCTTCGTTGGATTTAAAAATTAACAAAAATATAAACATAATTAAAAATGATAAAGTGATAAAGTGATGTGCCTGTTATGTTCAACTGGGTGCATCTAATCACGTGAACTGCCCATAAATAACGGCAGCATAATCAATTAATTATCAATAAATTAGATACGCCGGTAAGATAAATTGATTTTTAATTTATTTATTTAAGAATTAATTTTTGATCAAATAATCTCAGGCTATCTTTAAACAAATTAGAAAATAAACTAATAGACAAAATATTAATGGTCTATCTTCTAAAAAAAATAGTACTCCAAAAATTCAAATGTGTGTAAGATTTCAACATCAAAATCTTTAAAAATTTCAAACTTTCACACACTCATCTTAATTTTTTTAATTAAATCAATTAAAAAATACAAACAAATGATGTTTAATTCGTTATTAAAATATTATTATCATACTAGAAAATTATATAAACCCCAATTTTGAATTGTTGAATGATATTTCAAAAGGATTTTATATTATTTTTTAATAATTATTTTCAAAAATCAAATATGAAAATATTATAACCATGAGAGGTGTAGCTCAACTAGTCAGACTATAGGTTTATTTCTTAAAAATCATTAGTTCGAGCCTCACAAACTTCAAGGCCGCTAGAGGCTTACACGGTCGTTAACTTCAAAACCCATGTGATTAGTCGAGGTCCGTATAAACTGATCCGGATACCCATGTTAATAAAAAAATATAAAAATATTACCAAGTGGATCGTTGGGCATTTAAATACACAATTTAATATTAAAAAAACGAAAAGAAAGGAAAAATCCTTTTAAGGTAGAAGGCCATGCACGTACGATGAGTGTGTATGGAATATTAACTACAATAATACATATAATTGAAGATTCCTGGGATATATATAATACTCATATGGATCTCGAGAAAAGATTCACGAGATCCTCGCCCTCCATCACTGCCCAGCTTGACATTATTTAGTACTACAGTGATGGTCCTATAATAATAAAGTTGTCCAGCTGTAGCTTGACAGAAAATTTATTATAATAGTAGCAGACACCTCAAGCTAGCCAGTATGACAAGGTACCGTTTTTTGAATCTTTCCATGTAATATACAAAATAAAATAAAAGGTCTTAATATCTTTTTTTTTTTTTTTTTGCTTAGATTAGAAGCAAAAGATCCTTTTCCATCGGGATGGATCTTTGTATGCATTAGTGGACTTCGTTAATTACTACATGTTTGTTTTTATATTTTAAAAATATTTAAAATATTTTATTTTTTATTTCAAATATTTTTTTAACTCCAAGGACAAATATATAATTTTATTATTAAAAAACTTATGCTAAATAAAAAAAAAAACCCTTGGTAAATAGTTATGTATTTGGTTGATTTTAAAGGTAAAATAATAATTTACTATGAAAAAAAAAACATTAACCTCTGCTCAAGAAGTTTAATTTTTTGTTTTTGGTTGTTTTTGAGTTTTAAAAAACTTATCCGATGTATTTAGTTATTTTTAAATTTTAAATAAAATACATTTTAAAAAAATAATTTTTATCACACTCTCTATACACCTCTACTCTATGTATACCGATTTGTTACTAGTCTTTTGTCAGGAGGGAGGCAAGAAATGCATCAATGATAGCACTCTTCATGTAAGCTGCGGCAATTCCAAAATCAAGGTGGTAGCATTTTTCTCTCTCACAAATGGAGATTGACAGGTTTGGGTATATATGTATTTGTTTTATTATTATTATTAATTGAGTGTTGTTTTTATCTCGTGTAATCACATATGTTCATAGAGACCTTAGCCCACTCTACCCGCATTATAGTCAATGCATAGGATACTTTCCAAGTGGTCTGAGTAAAAGTATATATACGACATTCCTAGAAGACAACAAAAAAATCAACGAGACTAGAATCTCTTTGTAGTGCATTTGGGAAGGGGGTGAGTGGAGAGGAAGGAAAGGGAGATAAGATGTAAGAATGGGAAATAATTAATTAGTTAACTCTCTTGGAAAAACCTTTTAATGGGAAGAGGGGGGATTTCTTTAGGCTTCATTCCCCTTGTTTTTTCTTATTAAAATGTATAAAAATATTTAAAAATATATTTTAAATAATTAAATATAAAATCATGTTTCGAGCCTCACTCTGATAAATTAACGAAGAAGAAGACAATGATTAAAAAACTTTGTCCCAAGATTTACAATTATAAACTTTCATGAATGTAATCTAATAATAAAATTTATCATTCTCATCCTTTGACAAATGAAATAAAATTTATAACTGAAAGACTATTTTCTTCCCACCGTGGATGAGAATAACGTATTAAAAGACAATAAATTAGAAAGATTAGATTAAAATCGGATAAGATTGTCGTATTGAATTTTAATTTTAATTTTTTTATTAAATAAATAACTCTAACGTAAAATATATCTCTCAAAGAGATTTATACTAAAAAATCAACCTAAAGAAACTAAAAAAACCTGAAAATTAATAGTCTTAAAAGTCCAAAACAAACTAAAAAAAATTATTAATCACAATATTCGAAGCAATATTTTTCCCATAAGACTTTTCATTATAAATTTATGAAGCCCTTGCGTCCATTTCCTTCTACAGAAAGGTCTTGCATATTGTAGGAAAAAAAACAGAGCTAGGCCAGTAGAAGGCGCAGTAGCTAGTCACAATCCTCTAAAATACCATGGCTGCTCCTCCACCTAACCCAGTCCCAGTGGCATACCAAGGAGGCTTAGCTGCTTCAGTTCCTGACTGGTTAAACAAGGGCGATAACGCATGGCAAATGATCTCAGCCACCCTTGTTGGACTCCAGAGTGTGCCAGGACTTGTAATTCTCTATGGAAGCATTGTCAAGAAAAAATGGGCAGTCAATTCAGCTTTCATGGCCTTTTACGCTTTCGCAGCTGTTGTAATCTGCTGGGTGGTTTGGGCCTACAAAATGTCTTTTGGGGATAAGCTCTTCCCCTTTTGGGGCAAAGCAGGACCTGCCTTAGGCCAGAAGTTTCTAATCAAGCAAGCTGCACTCCCTGAGACCACACAGTTCTACGATAACGGTCGTGTAGAGACTGTAATGGCTACACCATTATATCCCATGGCTTCCATGGTTTGGTTTCAGTGCGTGTTTGCTGCAATCACTCTTATTCTTTTGGCTGGATCAGTGCTTGGAAGAATGAATTTTAAGGCTTGGATGGCTTTTGTGCCACTTTGGCTCACTTTCTCTTACACTGTTGGTGCCTTCAGCTTGTGGGGTGGTGGATTCTTGTTTCACTGGGGTGTCATGGACTATTCTGGTGGTTATGTTATTCATCTTTCTTCAGGGATCGCCGGCTTGACTACTGCCTTTTGGGTCAGTCCTCCTCCTCCTCCTTCTTCTTCTTATTCTTCTTCTTTGCCTCTGAATTACAAGTCTTTGTGAGCTTGACGCTTTGAAATGCAACTTGCTGCATAACTTTGACTACTAATCATCATGAAATTAATTTCTGCTACACTGGAAGATATTGCAGAGACCTTGTCTTGGTACAGAAACATTATAATTTGTAGTGAATATTTCTATGGATCTTCAGTCCTTTGAATTAATTAGTTGTTTTAGTGATTAATTTAAGCAAATTTTACTTACTAACCTGTTTTAATTCTTAAAATTTATTTAGGGGATACATTTTCAAAATTTTGAGACCATATATAGATGCATGCTAGTTTTCCCCTTGAATATAAAAAAAGCCTTTTCTCTTCATTTTCAGTATTGAAACATGAGAAAATATCTCTAATAGTAGTATAGTACTGCCCTTCCATGATTTTCTTTTCTTTTCTTTTTTTCTTAAATCATATTTGCATATAAAGAAAAAACTAGATTTTAGTGGAATTTTCAACCTTTCTAAAAAATATAAATAACAAATTAATTTTTATTTAGCTAATTCATATAGCTCAAGAAAGAGCTAGCTCTCTCATAAATTATTTCTTACCGATATTAATTTAGTATTAAGATAGTAGTTATTTTTAAAGTGTAAATAACATTTGTTTTTATTTTTTAAAATTTATTTTTTACATCAACACATTAAAATATTTATAAACATAAAAAATATTAATTTAAAATTAAAAAAAAAACAATTTTTTTAGAATCACCTTTAAAATACAATAACAAACCAACTCTTAATTAGTTTTTACCCATGACAAGAAATGAATCACTAGTATAACAAATAATTTTAGAATTGATATTTTTGTCAGATTATTGCAGCTGACTAAGAACAAGAACGTAATAGTTTTGTTTTGTTCTTAAGATTTCTTCCATGACGTGAGGAGAGAATCTTTCAAAAGATTGGTGGTGAGAAATTTCTCAAGTTAACTGATGCAGGTAGGTCCAAGATCATCAAAGGATAGAGAGAGATTTCCACCGAACAATGTACTGCTAATGTTAGCAGGGGCAGGGCTGCTGTGGATGGGATGGGCTGGCTTCAACGGCGGAGATCCATACACTGCCAATATTGACTCTTCCATGGCCGTTCTTAACACTAACATTTGCGCAGCTACTAGCCTTCTTGTATGGACCTGGCTAGATGTCATTTTCTTCAAGAAACCTTCTGTCATCGGTGCTGTTCAGGGCATGATAACTGGCCTTGTTTGCATTACTCCTGGTGCAGGTAATTTCGACTTCCCTCGCCGTGTTATGTTTGCTCTCGGTCCAATCACCGTGCATGTATTTTGACTATTGAGATTTTTATTGGTCTTGGAGCTAGAATTAAGCATTTAATAATCTTTTTCTTGAAAAATCAAACTACCTAAAACATTAAATAGTGTGGTTGTTTTGCTGGAGTTCAATCTACAATAAAATATATCTTCGCCTGCAGTAAAATTATCCTTGCATCCTTTGGTCCAAAACAATTAAGCTTCTTGGTGGGGGCAATGATACTTTTTTTGTCATAATAAAAATATTATTTGGTCTCTAAAATCAACAAAATATAAAATTATTTACTAATAATTTTCTTAACTTAGCAAAAGCTTCTTAACAATAAAATATATATTTACCTCCAGGATCAAAAAAATATTGTGTTGTTAGATAAAAGTATTTTGAGGTTTTCAATTTTAAATGTACAGTGAAATTACATCTTTAACTTTGAAAGAGACAAAACATAAGCTTAGCATTTATGGGTATTTTGTACTTCCACATATGTATTTTGTGTAATTGTCAAGGTCGTGGGGGCATTTCAGTATTTTCATAATTTTTTCAAATTTTGTAATGCTTAAAGCTGTTGGAGCGTGCTCGACATGTTCTGGCGCGTGGGTGGCATCCACACCATTCAGGCGGTGCGTGTAACGCTACCCAGTGGACATAACTGACCTTTTATCATCTCTCTAAATGCGTCATCATATTCTTTTTCATTTGGAGTGGTGTGTGGTAGTTTACGATGGTCGAATTGTCACTAATGATCGTTTGATTTTTTTCTCTCTCTTGGCATGTAAAGTACTTCATTGTCCTTTTTTTCTTACTTTTCAATTTCAGCCTTCATTCTATTAATTTCTTATTTCATTCCTTTTTCATTTATAGAAGTTTGTATTCTTTTTAATTTAGTCTTTTAATTGCAATTTCTCATATGTTCTGTTTTTTATTCCAGTCCTCATTTTTTTTTTAATTTCTAATTCTGTCATTAACACTTTTGTTGAAGTTCTTTTTCATTCAATTTCATTATTCAATCAAATTTTTTATTGTTTTAATTTTTTCAGTTTGACTCTTATTCTTTTTATTTTTTTTATTTTATTAAAGCTATTTTTCAATTCAATTAAACCCTCCAATTGAAAATTTTTATCCCTCTAATTAATGTTTTTTCTTACCCTTATTTTTTTAATCCTTTTGTATAATTATTTTTTTCATGATTTCATTTTTCAACATTTAATTTGTTGGGAATTTAGCTTTATATGATCTTATTGTTCAACATTAGTTTTTTTTAATATTAGTTATGTAATTATCTTCAAGTTTTTTCTATGGGTTTATCCAGATCTCATGATCTAGGTCATGATTTTTACATGTCTTTTTTAATATAAGTTTTTTTAGGTGTTTTGTTTCTATTTTATTTTTCAAAATATTATTCTAATTCATCTATAATTTTTTTTACAGATGAAGTTTATTTTTTAAAATAAAAAATATTCGTTTTTAAATTGTATTGCTAATGTGTTTGCCTTGCATAATATTTTTTATATCGTAGGTTTATTCAGTCAATTTTATTTGTATTTATCTTTTTATTCATGAACTTTTTAGAGTGTGGATTTATCTTTAGTTATTTAAATAAATAAGTTCAGTAAATACAATTAAATGCATGTCTCATTTTATGTTATAGAATATCTTGATCTTGCTTGCGTAGACTTTTTAATTTACACTTTAAATTTTTTTATATAAAAAAACACATTAAAGCAACTTGTATACCTAATATTTTTTTAAAAAAAAAATTATAACCCACAACAAAGCGTGTGTTAAATGAGTAGTTCTCACTAACTAGTATCAGTTGACTTTTCCATCTCTATTCCTAATTGCCATAGCAAACTTGTTCATAAATTATTTAACTTAAAGAATTATTTCATAAGTTCTAATTTGTTCGTTCATAACTTTCATTCATTGGCATTGGAAGGAAACATGAAAAAGGAAGAGCTAGCTCAAGGATTAATTTAGTTCAATAGACTTTAAAAATAAAAGATTAGGGAGGGAATACTGTTCACGTGGGATCCAACCATGTAGAACGATATTTTGGTAAAGAAAGTTGAAGAAAAAATTAATCATTTTCCTAAAGCTTAGATTTCAATATAAATTTGATGAGGTACAACATATATAGGATAATCCAACTTATCATAAGTTGAAGACAAAGCAACTAAAATTGCATTTCTTCGGGGCTCGTTTGTTATTATGATTTTTTTTCATAGTATTTTTTACTTAAAAATATATTAAAATAATTTTTTTTATTTTTTTAAATTCATTTTGATTTTTGACATAAATATATCAAAATGATCTAAAAACACTAAAAAATATTAATTTAAAATTAAAAAAATATTTTTTTTTCAAAAACATTTTAATTTAAAACACAAAAATAAATGGGTTTTCGTATATTAGATTTGAAGATGAAAATATCATCTTTTGGAGATAGATGATATTTGAAGTTTAAAAGTTTCTTAAATATTTTTTATGTAGACTACTTTTAAAAAATATTTTTTAATTGAAAATATATCAAAATAATAATTTTTATATTTTATTTTTATTTTTAACAATAACATATCAAAAAAATCAAAAAAATATTTAAAAAATTAATTTAATATTATTTTAAATGAAAAATTATTTTAAAAAGTAAATACTACTATAGAGTGCCAAGGAAAGTGAAAGATATATTAAGTACCATGTAGCTTAGTCAAGAGGTTTAGGAGCTTATAGAGATCACATAACTCATTTGTTCCAATCATAAAAAATTAATTTAATATGATTATTGATGATATTGCTATAAATTTGCACCTGACTAACCATTTCAAAGTATTGTTTCACCTTAAACTCTTGATTTTCTAGTATATTTTTTTTTTAAAAAAAAAAGTTTTTAAAATGAAATTATGGTGCTTGAAGCTTACAAACTTTCTAAATCTTTTCCTTTCAATCCATATAAGATATTAAACATCTCCGTGGTGTTGGGAATACCGAAGCTTCGATGCCACTTTATTAGTAACTTCAAAGTTCTAATACCATAGACAATCCTATTGATTTTTGCCCAGAAACTAAGCACAACAAATTTAATATGTTCAGTAATTTGCTTATATCCATGAAATAGACAGTATTAATGAACAGGAGAAACACCACAATTTACAATAATAATGGAGGACAAAGACCAAACCTCATACCCACACTCTCTTGCAAGTGTCTCGTCTCTCTCTATCACCCACATTTTACCAGCCTACACAAGCTGCTGCTCATTACAGCTCGTGTCGCTGCCACAATGGCAGAACCTCTCTCTCTCTCTCTCTCTCTCTCTCTCTCTCTCTCTCTGTTTGGCTCTCGTAAAATAAGGTTGATTTGGAGTTTCTATAATGATATATTTTTCAGGTCTTGTTCAAGGATGGGCTGCCATAATCATGGGAATTTTATCTGGTAGTGTTCCATGGTTTACCATGATGATTGTTCACAAAAGATGGACACTACTGCAAAAAATTGATGACACACTAGGAGTGTTTCACACCCATGCTGTTGCTGGCCTTCTAGGGGGTGTTCTAACAGGCCTCTTTGCAGAACCTGAGCTCTGTGCACTATTTTTGCCGGTGACAAACTCAAGGGGCGGTGTCTATGGTGGTTCCGGTGGAATCCAAATACTCAAACAACTAGCTGGCGGTGCTTTCATTATTGGATGGAACGTTGTCGTTACATCAATTATTTGTGTAGTGATAAACTTTGTGATACCATTGAGAATGTCTGAGGAGCAATTGCTTATTGGGGATGATGCTGTGCATGGTGAGGAGGCTTATGCATTGTGGGGCGATGGAGAAAAATATGATGTAACCAAGCATGGGGATATCACAGAACATCACATGGAAACGAGGACATCAACTGGTGCTACTCAAGTGATGTAGAAAAGGGGATCCAGAAATCAAATTAATTGTTTTTCGATGATTAATTTGCTTCAAAAATGTTTGAGGTAAATTAAGACTAAGTACTTAATGTATTTCTTATTTTTTAGACTTGTATAAAGAATTTATATTGAGACTTGTTGACATTGTGCTCATTCATTTTTTATCACAAAGCCTATTTTTAATATTTTTAACAAAATTATTAAACTCGGGTCGGCTTATGACCTAGTCTAAAGTTTAAGTCATGGGTTAAGAGAGTTAATCTAGTTTAGAGCAAGATAGCTTTTTAACTTTTTTAAAAGTTAAACGAGTTTTGACTAGATCAATCAAGTTACAGGTAGACTAAATCACATAGATAAAAATTAAATTCGAATTATGGTTTCAACATAAACATTTTAAACATAGAATTTAGCATTCATACAATGGGTCTCATTGTGATGAAAGAACTTAATAAAAACCAGATCACATGGGTTAACTTCCACGCATTATAATTTAAAACTCGGTCTAGATTAAGGATTTGATAGGCAAGTAAATGAGTTGACTTGTTGGTTATATCAAGTTTAATAATAATAATATTTTCTATTTA
>Ga0325414_1003054_pt1 | contig 17297 bp, 11 predicted proteins | sample PopdelMetagenome_8_FD_206183 | JGI IMG/M metagenome (GOLD analysis project Ga0325414, IMG submission 206183) | Populus deltoides microbial communities from Bellville, Georgia, United States - Leaf-PdKOR-R3 | ecosystem: Host-associated > Plants > Phyllosphere > Phylloplane/Leaf | place: USA... | reverse complement strand
TTATATTCTGAAATAGTATTGACTATAAAATTCTTGTGCAAGTTGCGATAAAATTTGAAAAAAATTTCAATCTTATTTAAACAATCAATGACTATAGTGTTGAAAATAAAAATGATTTGACAAAGTACGCATATCTCATGCTCAAATATCTAAATCAAAATATTCTAGATGAAGGGTTAATAATTACACTAAGAAACTAGTCATTAAAAAGTTAAGTCAAATCACATATGAATTTTTTAATATTTACGAGATCATGACACATTACAAGACACTACACTTGATCTTCAAATCTAAATGAACAATTTATTATTAGTAATAAGTTGAATGATTTAATTTATTTAATCATGTTGAATTAAAATTATGATTTATATTGGGACCAATATATTAGGAACTTAATAGGTCACATATATTAAGAATCATCGGTAAAAAATTAAACTCGAATTACTGATCAAGTATGAATTGAATATAAGCAAGTTTTAGAAATTAAGGATTATAATATAATTCTAGACTTAGAAAAATTAAGTAAGGACTTTATTGTATATATTTCTAATAATTATCTTGAAATAAAGTTTGTGCTATTTTTCAATGAACAAAGTGATATTTTACCACTAATAAGGATATTAAGTTTTTTTTATAAATAGAATGTTATGTTTCATATTTCTATAATCATAAAAATACAATAGAGTAGATCTAAGAGCAAAGAACAAAAAGAAAAGAAAAGAGTTAGCACTCAAGGCATAATAATTACTCAAGCCTTGAAGAGTTGATCAAAACTTAGAAGGAAGAATTAATATTCAAGTAATCTTTGCACAAATCATAAACAACTCTATGTTATCTAACGAGATCTATGAGATTCTTGAAAAAATCTTAAAATATCATTTACCACTATGTTCATATCTTTCAAGAAACACAACAAACTCTTTTTTGTCTAATTACCTATAATATCTAAAGACTATATTTGAACAAAACCCTAGTGTCCCCTTGTAACCTTTTATGCTCCTACCTTTTTCAATACCATTACCCCTGCCAACTTTTGATAGATATTATAGTGTTTTGATACCTTGAACATAGCCCTACTCTTATCCATTTTAAGGACCTAATAGCTTGATTAGGTGGTCACAACCGGCTTTTCCAAATTCCAATCAGCTTACGAAAGCTCCTGATAAAGGAACATTCTTTTATTATATTATAAACCTATCTAACATTGATTTAAGGTCTAATTGGAGATGGAAATATGGCCAACATAAATTATTATAGTATTATTCTAGTAGTAAACATTGATATGCAAGTTAAAAAAACTATCAACTTAATCAAATTTAGAATGAGATTAGATGTAGTAGATCAAATATATTTTTTTATCTAGAATCCAAAGGGAAAATCCTATCATACTTTGCAATAATAAACAATTTAATAGGAATGTTTGGAGCTCTTCATACTCATCCTATATAGTAGGCATCATAATATGTTCAGTCTAATTTAAACATGATCGTTGATAAAGTATCTCCTACCCAATAAGAGTATAGGTAGCCTCAAGCTAATAGGCTAATTACATGGCCAATAACCTTACTTACAACCACAACAATTTGTACTTGGGCAATTCAATACCATATAGGCTACTTTACAATAAGGAAATCTTAATCATTATATAACCTAGATATTTGTAGTCTATCAGCAAGTAAACAAAATGATTGATAAGGTTGAGTTTTCCGAACACCTAAGAGAGATAGGGTTAGAAGTTGGATATACAACCATGTTTAAATACATATATCTTGAATGGATGGACAAGTCGCATAAAATTTCTAAACGAATAAAAATAGTTGATTACAAATAGTTTTCTAGGAGAACAACCAATCAATAAAATGGTGTTGTTGTTAATCCTTTTACGAAAATAAGGTTAGTTGGTTCATCATTGATCAAAATCATCTTTCATTAATTCTTTACATTGCCACCTAAATCCATCAATAATTAGGAAGAGATGAAAACTTATTTTCATAATCATTTCTATATAACAAAACAAAAGTAACACTGGTTAGCTTGGTTATGATAGTGCAAGACCTGTGAGAGTCCATAAAAAAGTTATACCCTTCATTTTAAGACTTTAAGAACTAAATGCACTATATTATATATAAAAAATAGAGTAGGAGTGCCTCAAGTTAATTATAGAATGGATGTAATGGAATATTATGAAATAATTTGCAAGTACCAAGTATTCAAATATTTATAATCTTATAAATAATCTTATTTGATATGAAAAGATATTAGTTAAACAAGCAAAAAAAAAGTCATTAAGGAGAACATACCTAACAACTATTTAAACGAGGTTATGATCACTCATTCAATAATTGATTATAATTCTGATAAGGAGTTTGAAGAAGTTCAACAAGAGCTTATGTTAATCATAAAACTCAAAGATGAAAAACCAATTAAGATTAATACATTAAAGAAGCTAAAAGATGATAACAAGCCTAATAGTAAAGAAGTAAAAGTGACTAAAGTCATTGATAAAAATAAAAAAGTATTTGTTTGATATCAAGAGATTATAAGAAATATTTAATCAATTGATATGAGGAAGAAACATCTAACTATTAGGAAATCACGTAATCCTCATCATTAAATAGCTAAAATGGAAGAAATATTATAATTGGTATAACTTTCGAGTTTCTTTTTTTTTCTTTCATTTTTTTTGTTATTTCCTTTCTTTCCTTTCTTCTCTTTTATCTCATAGTTCAAACAAACTTCATTCTCTCAGCTCAAACTCTTTTCTCTTTTAGTTTTTCTTTCTCTCTCTACATTGGGTCTCCATTTTTTTTCTTCTTTCTCTATTTATAGAAGGGGAAGAGCTTCTAAAATCTCTCCTAGGTGGCTTGATTAGGACCCTTGGTCCATAGAGACTAATCTTAACCCCAAATCTAAATTGTCATATTAGGAAAAACATGATTGACTAGCCTCATTTAGCTTTCGTTTTTAGCAATTTTAGAGGTTTTTTTTTTTGTATGGAGAGGGCTAGTAAAGAGAGAGAGGATGTCATAGAGTGGATATGTGTTGGCTGTATTAGAGAATGTGGTAGGGAGGATAAATTAAATGATTTAGAGGTGATAGATGGGTGATTCTGTAGAAAAAAAAAAGGTTTAAAAAAGTGCAGGGCATGTATAAAAACAATGTTGTTTTGATGCATGCCTTCTTCTTCTTCTTTTTTTTTTTTTTTTCTCTTTTGTATGAAATGATGTCATTTCACTTAAGCATAAAATGGTGTCATTTTGATTAAAGGAATCTAGTTTTTAAATAGGTCCTCCAAGTTTGCCACCTTTTTCCAATTTAGCCCTTGTATTTTTTTTGTTAGCTAATTACACCCTTTTCACCGAATTTCTTTTGATTTAGTCTCTAATTGCACATTTTTACAATTCTCTCATTCCTATACTTTCTCTAGTTTAGTTCTACAATTTATATTTTTTTTTTAATTTTGACCAATCATACCTTTTTTGTCATTATTCCTTTTAATTTTACACCTAATTGCTTTTTTTTTTTCTTGCCCTAAAAAAAAGCAAAAATTATAAGAAATGATAACACTCAAAATAATAAAAATTTGGAAAAATTACTGAAATTAGAGTAAAATGTGATTTTTAATATATTTTTTTTGCAAGTTTTGTATCTTTAATAGACAAGAAATTTATTTCATTTATTTTATTGTTTTGTGGGTTTTTTTAGAGGGGGTTAAAATTGGGTTTTGACAGCTTCTCTCTCTTTATAATGCTTACAATATAAAGTCTATAAAAAGTGTTTTTCTTTTACTTGGTTTAGTAAGTTTGTAAAGCAAAGATATTTATAAAAACCTTAAGGGACTTGAATTTGCTAGGGCATTTATGGGATTCTAAAAAAGGAAGAACTTACAAGAGCTTTGATGTGTTAAAAAAGGAAAACAAAACTTTGTAGAAGCCTTGTTAGGCTAAAAAAGGAACCTTAATGGATTCCAATCTAAACTTTAAAGTCTTATGAAACTCATATTAGCTACAGCCTTGCTAGGGTCAAATTTGTTAGAGATTTGTTGGACTCATAAAGGAAAAAAATTATTGTTGTAATATTGCGGTCACAAAAATTAATTACCTTAACTTAAATAAATAAGATAGTATAGAGCAAGTAAGGGGTTGATGATTAGATCTAGTTCAGGTATTTATGCTAGATGATTTAAAGTTGGAAGGTTTTGAGGTTATGTTATGCTATGGTAAACAGAATAAAATAATCAAGCTAAATTAAATAAATCCAAAACTTATCAAGAGAAAAACCTTGGTTTCAAATAAACATTCACCTCTAAAAATAAAAATTGATCATTGAAACAATACGTCAATTTATATTCTGAATATCTATTTTTCCTTAATATTAGTTAGTTAACTGATCCGCAATGTAAATAACTCTAACCGTTAAATAATCATAGTTTCCACACTAGTAATTTAATTCGATGACAACTTTAAGAACTAGATAGGCTGATAAATCTAGACAACATAATTGCTTACAATCTATATTCGATTTAATTAAATATTTTTTCTAAGATTAACAACATAGATCCTCCATAGTTATTAAATTTAGTCGCTTCACAAGTTTAAATATTACAACTCCGGTTTTGATAGCAAAATTAGTAATAGACTAGTTTAGAATAATAATTTAGAGTCTGCTCTAACAATTAAACTAAATAATCATAGGAAATAAGCAGAGAAAAACATTTATATTTATCATATAAACTGAAAAGAAAATATAGAATAGATCTCATAATTTTTGAAATTTTGTATCCTTTCAACCAAGAAAAATAACTTAGCCTTTCATGTTTATCAAAAAACTAATAAAGAGAACAAATGAGAACATAATTTCAAGTATAGAAGAAAAAGGGTGAACTTTTCATCTTCTTTCTACCCGCCATTCTCTTTATATATATATATAGAAAACCCTTATCCCCACATCCTTTCAATCTATTTATATCCTAAAAAAATGTTCTTTTCAAAGTAAACAATCTACATTTAAGTAGTACAACAACTATTTTCCTAAAAATAAGAAGAAATAGTCTTGTATAAACTTTTCAAGCTTTGACTTTAGATTTAGAGAAGTTAACTTGGCCAATTAAAGACCTTTTCTATATGAAGAAACAATTGTTATATCGGTTTAGATGCTTTAGAAGTAAGTTGGACTTGTTTCTTCACAAAACTTGTTTGTTAACATTATTTATAGGTTATCTTAGAAAACTCATATTTATCTCATATGAAATCCTTTTTGCTGAAATTTGGTAGGTTGATAGGTATTTGAGTCAGGAATTCAACAAAATTAAGTTTGCATTAAATGAACTTCTCTAACTCAAGATATTCTAGAATGACTGAATGTCAAAACTGGCAGAATGCGAGACTTGTATTTGAAGGTTATGATTTCCATCCATTTTTTTTTCTATTTTTCTTGCCATATATATATAGAATGGTATGAATGTTAGCTTTCTAATTCTACTAGAATCACTTCATTTTGACCTCTACAACTCAACTTTTGTATAAAACATTGATTAGAGGTCAAACATGTCAATATTTGATATAAGTTGGAACATGGTCTGAATCTGATCTTCAATTTACTCATTTTCGAATCTTATATCCAAAAGTACCTTCAAAACATAAAATAAATATTAGCAAGACATTTTATATATAAAAGCATGAATAAAATACTAGGTAATTGTGGGTAAAATTATCGAATAATATGGTTGCATCATTTGTAGTTGCCTTGGTGAACTTAAAATAAAAAAGAACCTTGTTGGGTTTAAATTTGTTAAAATCTTGATACAATTAAATTAACAGCCTTACTATGCTTAAAAAGGAAAAAATTTGCATAAGCCTTGTTAGGCTCAAAATAAAAAGGAACTTTGCTAAGAAAAAATTCAATAGAGTCTTGTTGGACTTTAAATTCACTAGAGCTTTACCGGGCTTTAAAAAAAATATTTGCATAAACTTTGCTAGGCTCAAAATAAAAAGGAACCTTGTTAGATTTAAATTTACTAAAAACATGAATTACTTGATAACAAAGTTTGACTCAAAAGTTGGAGCCTTGTGAGGATTATGGTAGTAGAGAAAATAAAAATCTTAATCAAGCATTATAGAGCTTAAATTCACTAAAATGTTATGACAATTATATATAAAAGAAATCATATGCTTACCTATAAGAAATATAGGCTTTCCTTCATGTTTAACATCCTCATTAATAATTGGAATTAACTTATTTCATATATGCTAACATTATAACATTTGACTTGCTAGCTTACTCAAGTTTTTTTAGATAAAATCTCTTTCTATGGTATTTTTGCAAAACCATGCTATTCGAATCTTACATGATATTCACAATCTACTTTGACTATCCATCTTTGTTTATTATTATGAGAAACTTCATCCTTGTTTTTTTTCTTAAATAACATAATCAATTATAAGGTATGATCTTGCCCTTAAGTGTTTATCTTTCGTTTTGTTATGCCAAGGCTCATTTAGTTACAGTTGTCATTATTTTATAAAAACAAAATTAACTTTAGGCAATATTTCAACAAAAAATACTTTTCATGAAATCAAAGCATTAACCATCAAAACATCATCCATTTGTGAAACACAATAAAAGTTATGTCTTTATTGGCTTCAACAAATGCATTTTCTACCAAAACCATATCTAAGCATTATTCTTCAAAAAATAAAGAGTCATTCACTCTATTGGGAGTTTATGGTGCTAACCCGTAACACAAATAACAATGTATATTTCCATTTCTCTTTTTGCAAACCATCAAAGGAATTTGTTTAATGTTATATTATGAACTCCAGACATATGCTCACGATTCTTTGTTTTTAAAAAACAAACTTAAAAATTACCATTATAACAAAATGAAGGAGAATGGTTAATACTTGTGTTGCTGGACTAAAATGTAGCTCACAGGGTTATGCCAAGAAAGTACTACTTGCTTATGATTTGGACTATGATGTTGCCTACTATATTGAGAAGAGATCCACGGTGGCAGGTGCAAAGATTGAAATCATGACAATTTATGATGAAGAGTGTCATAGTGCTGGTGTAGAGAGCTACTTGATGTCGTTGTTGAATGGTGTTGTGTCGTAATGGTCTAGCTGAAAGTTAGAGGGAAGACTTGATGACTATGGAAGGCTTTAAGTTTTGATTGTTTGTCCTTGGCTGGTTAACATTGAAATGGGTGCTTCTGAGACCTATGTGTGGGCTTTTCTATGTTGTGGAATAGGTGCTATAGGGGAGGAGGAATGGTGTTGTTGGTTGAAACAAGAGAGAATTGTGGTAATTTTTTTTGTTTTTTTTAATGTTGGAACTCTCTAGATCCCCCCCTTCTTTTTTCTTAAGGGTCACGATTTTTTAGATAAAATGAGGGGGGTATCCCTTTTTTTATGGTTTTTCTCCTTTGTATAGAAAAGAAAAGAGGTTTAAAAGGTCAATAAACTAAGAGAACCTCATCTATTGATATTTCTCCCCTTTTCTTCACCATTGATTTTTTTACCAATAACATTTCATTTTTGTTTTGTAGATTGGCTAAGGAAAGCACAAAACCTTTGTGCTTTGTTATTGTTCAGGACCTGTTTCAGCGTATTTCTTAGGGCAGTATAATGAAAGTTGTATTTATAGCGTCTCTCGTGATTGTTTAAGAGGTAAAGAAAATCATTTTTGGCCTTTACATACGGAGAAAAAAGATCATGATTTTTGGTTGGGTGAGGGATTAGGTGCAGTTTTGGATGAGGATGGATTATAGGTTTGAAAACGTGAGGAATTTCAGTTGATATGTGGAAGATAATCTATAGTGTTGTTTAACATTACATTACGTCTTCTTTTTCCCTTTCTTTTTTTTCATCAAAACGACAATGTATCCACCAATACACTTCGTTTTATTTAAAACAAAACAGTGATGTTTGGTTGTCCTTAGCCCAAATAGGGCTCAAACACCTTTACGCTAATCCATACTTTACTATTTTGAAATCATGCTATCAACCCCTCTCAATTAAACCTAATTCTCGAGACTTTTTTCAATTTCATCCTTGAAGATTTTTTTATTGAACCCTCAGCTTCCAACGCTATTTCAACTCGATTCTTAGTTTTAAGATTCTTTAATTTTCCCTTTAAATAGCCTTCAAACTTTCAATTTCTTGCAATTTTATCCTTCATTTCACCTAATTAAGTTTAGAAAAATTAAATATAGTCATCTAAAATTCTAATCTTCTCAATTAAACCCAAATTAAGATTTCAAACTTAATTTTTCACCAATTAAGTTTCTAATAAAATTAATTTGACCCATTCAAAGTTCGATTAAGTCCTTGGACTTAATTAAATTTTTTATTTTGACCCAAATTAATTTTTAAACTTAATCAAACCTTTAATTAGGTATGTTGGCCTATTAAAACTCTAATTAAGCCCCCAAACTTAATTTTTATGCAGATTCTTTCAATAATCATTTAATTTGACCTTGAATTTGTATTGTCCTTCAGTCTTGGGCACAATAAGGTACAATTAAGCATTCAATTTTGTCCAAAATTCTAGTTTGGTTTCTCGATGCATTTGAAACCCTTCTTAACCTACTCTTTCGTTGTTACCAATCTTTTTTTTTATTGTTTTTCATTTAAAAAAGATGGTAATTTTCGGGGAAACCCAAAATTTTGTTTTGATATGAAACACATAACCTGTTTTACACAAGCCTAAATGTCATGGTGTGAACTACAAGCATCAATGCTGCCACCATTGATTCCAGCTACGCAGATCTGACTTTAGCCACTCTTAAAGGTCGATTTTGATCCTCAACATGTTTGAACTTTTTTTTATGGTTTATCATTACTTTTTATGTGTATTGTGATAAGACCTTTTGGCTTAAAAAAATTTTAGTATGTTATTGAGTTTGATTATGGATTATTGTGCATGGTTAGGATATTTGAAGTATTGGGGTCTACGTCGTTATATGGCAACCTTAAAGGTATGATGTCATCAAGGATTTTTTTTAAGGTGGAATAAGGGTGGAATCAATATTTCATGATGGCAATAGAAGGATTCGGTTGCAATATGTCTATCCAAGACATAACGGTTTGATCTCAATGAAAAATCTATGAGTTGATGTTGTTTTGAATTGTTATTTTATGTGGGGATTTTTTTTTAATATTTTTTTTATCCCAGCATGAAATTATATTGTGTGAAAATTTTATATGTGTATGTTTATGTTGATGTGTGTATGTTTGTTATGAGTTTATGTTAACATGTAATAGATAAAATATCCTTACAGAAAGAGAGAGAGAGAGAGAGAGAGAGAGAGAGAGAGAGAGAGAGAGAAGAAGAAGAAGAAGAAGAAGAAGAAGGGTTTTTTTATTTGTTTTGTGTGTATATAAAAATCAATAAGGATGATGGCTAAAAAAACTACATCATTTGTGTTTTCATTAACTTTTCTTATTATCTATAAATCAACCCAAGATGGTATGATTTAATGTTGGGCCTTGTCCTTTGGATGTTGCTTGATGGGTAATACAATCAATTAATATAACTTTTTTTAAAGTGTGAGTGTGAGTTTGAATTTGTTTTTATGTGTTAATTATTTTTATTATCTGTTGATCAACTTAGGATGGTATGGTTTGATGTTAGACTTTGTCATTTAGATGTTGTTTAGTAGGTAATAAGGATGATTAATATATGATATTTTTCAAAATGTGATTTTAAACTTGTTTTTGCATGTTAATCTTATTCACCGATCAACCTAAGGTGGTAAGGTATAATATTGGGCCTTGTCCTTCAAACATTGTTTACTACATAATAGGACTAATTAACATATGACCCTTTTTAATATGTGATTTAAAACTTGTTTTTATATGTTAATTATTTATACTACTCATCGAACAATCCGGGATGATATGGCCTGATGTTAGGCCATGTCTTTTGGATGTTACTTAGCATGTAATAGAACCAATTAATACATAACTCCTTTTAATATGTTATTTTAAAATTGTTTTATATGTTATTTATTTTTATTATTTGTTAATCAATCCAAGATGGCATGGTTTGATATTGATCCATATCTTTTGAATGTTGTTTAATGGGTAATAAAACTGAATAATATATGAATCTTTTTTATATGTGATTTTGAATTGATAATTTATATGACTAGGGTTTTCATTCCAGGGTTGCTATATTCTTATGATGAGATTTGTTTCTACTGAGTGGATTGTTCCTAATAAGTAGATCTATGGTTTACCCAAAAGCATATTGAAGGATGGTATGATGTCAATCACTTGCAAAGTAACTAGAAATTGTTAGGGGTCGATGTCCAATTCAATAATGATATCACCAATTATTTGCATTGATGATCCATCAATTGAACAAGCCATTATCTTACTCATCCATATATAAAATGTATCTACAAGTAAATGATTTAACATAACCTTTATAAGAATATTTTGACTGGATTTGTTATCAACTAAAACTTTAGCAATAACATGATCTTTACACTTGATAGACATGTGTAAAACCTTGTTACATCCAGTACCCTTAGGATCTAAGCCATCTTCTATAAAATATAGATAATTAGTGGTTTAGATTCTTCCCACAAAGTGTTTCATTGACTCATAAATGAAATCTTGAGGTACATAAGCTTCATTCCACACTTTTTACAAAGATTTATGATGTGACTTTGAGCTCAGGATAAAAGAAAGTAGATATATTTTGGCTCGAGTCTTTTTCAATTGATCTATCATATTGTATTAACTATGTTTCATAAGCTCAAGAAATTTTACAGCGTCTTCATCCTTTATTAGACTTTTTACCTCTAATATTGGTGATGGAGTATTTAACCCTTTTCCTTTCTCTTTTTTATTTTCTAGCTTTTTTGGAGTATAACATTGTTTGCTTTGAGTTGAACTACCTACTTCTTTCATCTTGATCATAGATGTTTGCATTATTGCAAATGATCGTTTGCTTTGAGTTGAACTACCTACTTTTTTCATCTTGATCATAGATGTTTGCATTATTGCAAATGATTATCTAATATATGGACAATACTCGTAGTTATGGGCCGATGATCATTTATTATTCAAGATCAAGGTTAAGAGCTTTTTTAAAATCAACATGCATGGTCTATTCTTAGTATATTAATATATGTAAGTTGTTGATTTAGATCAATTTTCCATGCTAAATTTTATGTCTCAAATATAAGGACTCTCAAAACTAATAGGATTTAAACTTCTTAATGAAATTCTTTACAATTATCAATGTCATGCCCTTACTCATAGTAAAACTTATAAAATGCTCTCCATATAACATGAGTTATCTTCCTTTTAGATTGTTAACATAACCTACTTCTTATAACCTATCAACTTGGTTTGTCCTGGATATCTTCAAAGTCATTTGTTTTTTTGTCAATCATCACATTTTTTAAGGCCAACATATTCATACTTCTACTATTATTGCATGTTTGATTTGGGAGAGGGTTGGTGTTCATATTGGGAGAATTTGTATCCTTTCAAAGGTTATCCTTTCATGCCTAATCAATTTACCAAAGTTTCTTGAATGGATTGCATGTCTTAATATTGTGACCTATTACTCCTAATGGTAATCAAATTTTTTATCTGGATAATATAATTAGGGGTAAAATAGTTCAACTGGATCATACAGAACATGAGCGACTTGGCCTAATTTAATCAGGTATTGATATAATTCTCCTAAGTATACGGAAAAGAGATAGTAATTGCTCTTAATATCAGTCTTTGTTTTGGGTATTTTAGGTGTTTTAATAGTAGGGTCTTTAGTTCTTATAAAATGAATAGTTATTCTAGTAATAGGATATTGATTATGGTGAAATGAGTTATTGTTGTATGATTAGTTATTTTATAATGCTTGGGGTTGGTATGCTTGGGATTAAGGTGATTGGGTGAACAAATATGGTGGTGGTGGTGGTATTGGATGGTGGTCAAGAATTATGTGGAAAATATGATGAAAGGGGTAGTGGTGAACATGTTACTTTGAGTGAAGTAAGGGAGAAAAGGCATGTCTTGATTGTTTCAATTCCTTTTTAGCTAATAGGTACAGTCATCCACATAATGTACCTTTGTTTCTTTTTTTCTGTTGAAATTCCTTTTTTTAACTGGATTTCACCAATTCACTAATTTTATCAGCTTTGATAGCCTACTTTACTCGCTCAGCCACAAATATGATTTACACAAAACTAGCAGACCCATTTCCTAATAGGTACTCATAAAATTGGCTTTTGAAGGTGTTGATAAAATAGAAACCAATTCTTTTTCTAAGAGAAGAAGATGAATGTGAGCTGCTATTTTCCTTTAATATTGAGCGTATTCTTTTATTGACTTATTTTCTCTCTTTTTTTCATGGCTTGTAATCTTAAACTATCAAGTTCCATATCAATATTGAATTTGTATTGGAGTAAAATTGCCTTAGCTAGATATTTTCATTTTCTGATCTTGCTTCTATCTAGGCTCATATACTAAGTAAAGGCATCACCACTTAATTTTTTATAAAATAAATGGATAAAAAAATTTTCATCATTGATTACCTTTTTCATCTTATAATAGTATATTTTTAGATGATTTTTTATGCATTCAACTCTTGTATACTTGGCAAACTCCAACACCTTGAATTTTCATAGTATGACCACTTTTGGTACTTGACATATCTCATATGCTTTTATATAATCATATCAGTCCATTCCTTTAATTGATTTTCTTTATGAGAATCAACAAGCAACACTATAGGATCCACTGCATGTCTTGATCAGATCTATTATAAAAGCAAGAGCTAAGAGGATTAAAGAGGTATTTAATAAGTTGATTCATGACATTTATGTCGAGCAAGCTTCGAGAACTTCTTTGGCATCAAACATGAAGTTGAGTTCTAAAAAGGATCAAGTCTTGATCAATATGATCCAAGCAAGAGATGGATGCGGATTGGGCCTCATTAAATACAAGCATGAGTTTTGTACTCTATTCTTATTTAATTTTGGATTTAAGTTAGTTTGTTGTGTGAATTTAATTTAAGGCTAATTGCTAATTCAGGTTATTTCATTCTTATTCAGTTTTGGATTTAGGTTAGTTAGTTATCTATATTTAATTTAGGTTCTTTAGCTAATTAAGGTTTATTTTGTAAGTTATATTATACAAGTTGTTGAAATAACATTGAAAAAGAGAAATTTTAACATCATTAAGAATTGAACAACATGAGTGCATTTTTCTTTAGGTTCTTCATTAAACTTCTAGAAATCATAAAAGATATCATTTTTATAGCGTTCTGACTATATACATTTGATTCTTGGTTAAATAAATCAGTAGGTTAAAGTTTTTTTTTTAATATGATTTAGCTTTTTTAGGTAAGTATTCCAAATCTTGATTATGGGTTCTAAGATTTTGCTTTTCGGGTTCGCATTAATTTGGTTCTAAAATTAGGTTCATTATCTTTAAAGAGTTTTAAGATGGCGTCAATCATGAAATTGAGTTCCAAGAAGGTTAAACCTTAATCAATGTGATGTAAGCAAGATATGGAGTTGTTTAACATGTACCACATATGCGAATTGTGGCTCATTAAATACAAACATGGGCTTTTTACTCTATTCTTATTTAGTTTTGAATTTAAATTAGTTAGTTATATGAGTTTAATTTAAATTTAATAGCTAATTAGGGTTATTTTATTCTTATTCGGGTTTGGATTTAAGTTAGTTAGTTGTGTGGATTTGATTTAAGTCCATTAGCTAATTAGGATTTATTTTGTAAGTCATTATATAAATAGCTAAAATAACATTGAAAATGAGAACTTTTATTGTCATTAAGAATTGAACAATGTGAGCGCACTTTATCTTTGGGTTCTTTATTAAACTTCCAAACTTATAATATATATTATTTTTATAGCATTCTAACCATATATCTTCAGTTCTTGGTTTAACATTGGGTTGGGGTTTTCTAAAATGATTTTAGCTTTCTTGGTTAAGTATTCTAATTCTTGATTGCGGGCTTTAAGGTTTAGCATTCTATGTTCACATCACTTTTAAACACTCTTTGATTAACAAGACTTTTTAGTTTTTGAATCTTTTATAGGCTTTTCACTTATAATTTCTCCTATAGCATGCTCTAATATGGGAGAGAATTTATTGATAAAGTGGTAGTATTGGGGCTTGAGGAGTTAAACACTAGGGAATCCTTCACTAATTGATCCAGTACAGATCATGACCTGTTATTGTGTAGCTCCTGTTGAGTGTAGATGAAAGTATAGAGGTATATCCAGAGATTCGAGAGCAGGTGTGTATTCCGATAGTATTTTCTATATTAAAAGGTTATTCATTAGATAACCTATTATAAATACTTTTTTCAAGCAAAACATTGAGGCTAACTATTTTACTTTTTATTAATTTTGTATATTTTTGGTGTTTTTGCTATAAGAAAAAAGTTCAACTTTTCTAGGACTTATTTTTTAATTTTGTAAAAATAAAAGAAAAACAAACAAAAATGCTAAGAAAAAAAAAGAAATTGAATTGGATATGGAGTAGTTTTCAACCACGGTGACAAGGGTCTTGGAATGTTTAATGGAGAATCTAATAACCTTGTTCATATTCTATATTCTTAAGGGAATTATTCCCTTAAAAGTCTGGGACATTTTGCCATTCTCTTTATAGAGATGAATTCTTATGCGAGTTGTTCATGGATTCTTTTGTTTGCGGCATGTTGAGTATGATTTTGCATTCTTCAAGCTTTCTGAGATGTTGTTACTCGATGTTATAAGACCTGTAAAGTCATCATATTTACATTACTAACTTAAGCCAAGACATCATTAAAATTCTCCCAGTGTGCTATTTGCCTCTCATACTGAGACCAGACCTCTTTTCAAACTTGTCTACTTCACTATTGGTATGTTGTTATGGTTTTGTAAGGCAAGTCTGTTCCTTTACGATAAGCCGGTGGTCTTTCTCTAACTTCTTATTAGCATCATGGACTACTCTAAGCTCTTCTTCCCTTCCTCTATTTTCTTCAATTCCTCTTCTGCATTCACAAGTCGGAGGTCTTGTTCTTTTAAATGGCTTTGTTTATCAATCAATTATAAATGAGCACGTATATAAACTTCTCCACAATATTCTGCTCCATCCTATAAAGATCTCACCTTTTTTTTGGCTTATGTTTGAGCCTATTTTTCTTCTCCAAAGTTCATTTTGAGCTCTTGGTTTTCCAGCCTTGGTTGTTCTATTAGCTTTTTTTGCCCTCGTTCCATCATCTGCTACATCTTCTTGGCTAGCTTCTAGTTTTTTCATTTTGTTTTCTGCCTCACTGCTTTCTCTAAGTTGTGTTATACATTTACCTATCTCAGGGGGATTTGGTGTTGATGGCCTGTTCATGAGCAAGGGTTAGGAAATTACCCCATTTGTTCTAACGCCATAAAATATAGAATTCAGTGGTAGCAGGAGACTCCTCTCGGCAACTGCTTGTTCAAATGATCCCCGCGTCATCAATTCATGTCTTATTTGTTCGAATATGATCAATGAAGCCGCATCTTTATAACTTCCATCGAATTGAGCTAAACTAGCTATTTTTTAAATATGTTGTTCGTACCTTAATTGTCTTGTCACCATAGAAGAAGGATAGCTGACATGCTCAATTATTCAAAAATGTTATTAAGCTTTTTAAAGTTTTTTTTTTAGTATTTGTTTTTCAAAATCATTTATTTTTATCTTCATTGTTATTTTTGTTTATAGAAATTATTACTTTCACTTTTTCCATCTTCATTTATTTTTATTGTCTTATGTGAGTATTTGTATCTAATTAAAAATGTTTGGTTATTGTTCTGAGACAGAAAAGATGAAAAAAGTGAAAATATAAACGTGTTTGGTTAAAGAAACAGAGACATGAAAATCAACTTGTCTCTGGAATAATTTTAGAGTGAATTTCTATACTTTCAAAATAGAAGGGGAAAAAGAAGACATGTTTCAATAAACAATATTTATTTTTTATCTCTAAAATATCATTATTGAAAACTCTTAGTTTTAAAATTGTCTAACTATGACATATAATGATAAAAGTGCTTCTTATTATAGTTTTAAAACATGATTTGGGGGTCGACCTGAGACAAGTCTCGAGTCACGGATTGAGAGGGTCAACACAGGTTCACCCCATTTTTTTTAATGATCAAAACGATGTTGTTTTGACTATTTTTTTTAAAAAAAATCAATGGGTTTTTTTACCTAGGTTTTACCCTAAGTCAACCCAGGTTTTTAATTAGATAAGGTTGAGTCAATCATTTCTTTATTTTCTTTCTCTAAACCCGAATCAATTCAGGCTCTAGGTCGCTCAGGTCTTGAGTTGACTCACTGGTTTGATCTAAGTTTTATAACTAGAGTTATTATAATATTTTTATTTCAATACACAATATAAACTAAAATAAAAAAATAATATCAAATTATTTTTTAAAATATATAAGTTTGATAGTAATTTATATTAAGGGTAAAATATATTTATTTTATTTTATTTTATCTTGTCCACCATTAATCAAACAGGATGCACTTATATACAACTACTAAGCAATTTTGTCTTCGTCCATTGTTTTATCTTGTCTCCTCTGTTTTTATTATTTTTATCTCTTTATTTATCCCGAGATAGTAACCAAACGTTATATAAAATAATAAGATAATATGCTATACATATTTTTTTAAAATGATAAATTATTTTGTATTTATATCTCTTTAATTTTATATTTTACTATTGAACAAAAAACTTGGTTATTGTCTATAATTATAGTCCGGTTTAGCATTGCGTTCCAATCGCATTTTTGAAGATTAAAAAAATGGTTTTTTTTGATATATTGATGTCAAGAATGAATTTAAAAAAATAAAAAAATATTATTTTAATATATTTCGTTATAAAAAACACTTTAAAAAATAATTTCTTCTATACTCTTAAATAAGACATGAGACTGTTTGTTGTTGTGTTTTAAAAGCGTTTTTGAAAAAATTTGAAAATTTTTATTTTTTTCTTTGTTTTATTAATTTTTTTTGTTTTTTTATATTATTTTTATGTATTAATGTCAAAAATAAATTTTAAAAATTAAAAAAATATTATTTTAATATATTTTAAAAAAAATTATTTAAAAAAACAATCATTACTATAATATCAAATATATTCCAAAAAATTCCTATATGTGAGTTTTGTTTTTTTAATTAATTGTATTGTATTAGTTTCAAAATCAATTTATTATTTAATAAGAAAAATATTAATGACGTCTGATACGGCGGTCCCTCACTGACACAAAAAAGAAAATAAAAGGTT
>Ga0325414_1003051_pt1 | contig 17303 bp, 10 predicted proteins | sample PopdelMetagenome_8_FD_206183 | JGI IMG/M metagenome (GOLD analysis project Ga0325414, IMG submission 206183) | Populus deltoides microbial communities from Bellville, Georgia, United States - Leaf-PdKOR-R3 | ecosystem: Host-associated > Plants > Phyllosphere > Phylloplane/Leaf | place: USA... | reverse complement strand
ATTCCTAGCTTAATGGAACTTTCAGACGAGTTTCTTGGTTTTTTTATGGCATGAAATGTAAAGCTCCATTTTGTATTTCGACAAATCTTTTTTTAATAAGATAATTTTTTTCCTGTTCTTTTTTTTTTCCCCTTCCTGTGAGTTCACAGGTACACGCACGTACGTGTTCACATATTTGATGTCCTGAAATGAGATTCAAGATTTTCGGCAACTCAATGCCAATATTTGCATAGTCTCAACGAACATATTTACAAATATGTAAAAGTGCATGTGGGGATTAGTCACCCGTTTTTTATGGCTGTCGTACCCTACAAGAATTGAGAAATGCGTGGCGTTTTTTAGAAGAAGAAAAAAAGGCAAATCTTGTTGAAAGATACACTTAGATTAATAATTAATCCATACTTTTGAAACTTTCAAAATTGATTATTATTAATTACATTAATGGAGCAAGTGGCTGTTTGTTTGTATTCCAAATTATGTTTCTAAAAAAATTAAGATTTTTTAGAATAAAATTATTTTTTATATTTTTGAATCGTTTTGATTTGATGTTAAAAATAATTTTTAAAAATAAAAGATATAATTTTTAAAAATTTAAAAATTAAAATTATTTTAAAATACAATTATTACCATACTCAGAAACATTCCCGAAGCTACCAAAAAAGTCTTATAAGATATTCTCACCCTGTGAAATTAAACTAATTGAAATTGAGGTAAAAGGCTTCGCATTTGAAATTTGAAATTAAGGTGTAATCATTACTATTTATATTGTAATGTATTAAAATAATATATTTTTTATTTTTTTTAATTATTTTTAACATTATCATATTAAAATGATATGAAAATACTAAAAAAAATATTAATTTAAAGTAAAAAAAATAAAAAATTCAAAATTTTTAAAAGCTTTTTCAAAAAGCAAAAATAAACAACCCAATAACCCAAATTGGTTTAACAGGTTCATGTGTAAGACCGGGGAAAGTAGTTAACCATGCAAGAGAGGACACACTAAACCAGGATTCCTGCTATGAAAGAACGCTCAACTTTGCTAGCCAGACTCTTGTCTTCGGTTTAACGCGTACAGCATGCCCGTATTCTTTATTCCTACTTTTTCCATGTTTCAACTCAGTAAATCTCATAAAGAGATGCTATATATTAAGTGAAAAGCCATCTAGTTAGATGATTGAGTAACACTAACAGGGCCTCATCCGACAAGATACATAGTCATATAAAAGAAATGTCCCATATTTTGTCAAGTTTGCAGCTTTCTTGGTACCTTAATTAATATCTTCATCTTAATTTACTTGTAATGAAGGCTTAGACTATTAAATCGGCTTTGAAATATTGGTTTGATGATTTCGATTGGTTTGGAATTAAACTACTGGGTCACTAATGTAACTGACAATGCCAATTAAGGATTCAATTGCTTATGAAAGTGCACCAGGTTTGGACAGGAAGTAGCTGGCAAATTCCTGAAAATGCATCGACAAAAAGACTATGAATTTCTTGTCAGAATATTGAGTCATATACCAACGACAGTCAAGTGCAGTATCTACTAGTAGTTGATAAGAAGATGGGCACCATTTGAAGGGACCAACTGTGAGTGTTTCTGCATCACATTTTCATTCCTTTTCTTCTACCTTTCAACATTTCTTGCTATGGGATCCTTGAACTGTTGAATTTTCCATATATATAGTTGTACGTACGGCCATTCTTTACTCTCGATCTGTCGAATATATAAATCACTCACATTGAAAAGGGGCAGAATTAGTGAGGGAAATGATTGTAATACTTATGGAAATCCTAGAGCTCTGCTGTTAAGCTCCCAGAATGCACCAAGACAATGAGAGGCCTTGAAGGAGCCACCATGGCCATGTTGAAAAGGATTACATAACACGTACGAGTGCTGCCAAAAAGAAAAACTATTTTACTATCATATAATTCCCAGACAAACTAGATAATTCTTTGGAAATTAGTCCTGCATGCCACCCCCGAAGTGGGTTGCTTTCCCTGACTTCTTTTCACATCTCTATATATTCTCTTGTATTTACCTTGCATGCATTTTCAACAACATAATAATTAGCCATCATGGAAACAGGAAGAAAAAAACACAAAGGTTAAGGCTGTGGGGTTGAGTTTCAAAGGTTGGCCTGATATCTGTAGGTTTTGGCTACTTTCCAGCCAAGATTCTTTCTACCCAATTGAATTGCATTCACACCATCCATTAAAATGTACTTTGTAGGGCACATATTTATTGTTCATATTACTTTATCTTCCAACTTTACTCTTTTTTATTGATGGAGTTCTTATATATGTCAGAAACGCTAGAAAATTAATCAAAGAGCCTAGCTAATCCAAAAAGGTGTGAACTCTTTGTCAATGGTGGACTTGCTAGGAAACATGTCAATCTCTACTAATAATAACTGACTTGTAATATACTGCGAGTCAAAACTTTTCTTTTCTTTTTCAATGTAAACAGAATATTCAGGTTAGTATTCTACAATAAAAAAAATTAATTATTAATTTAAAATTTAATGTATATATTTAATAAAATAAATTAAAAATTAATAAATGCTAAAAGAATCATAACACTAACTAAAAATTAAGTTGTAAAGTTCAGAAATTGGCACAAATGATAATACTTGTAGTGTTTTTAACTACACAAATATTTTTTTTATAAGAAGTCTTCATTTCCATATCAATTTAAATTCCGTTGATATAAAATAATTTGCTAGTAAAAGCTTCCTTTTTTCTTATTAATATCTTTGATTTTAAAAAATCTTAAAGTTTTTTCTCTATCATTTTATTTAAAAAAAAACTTAAAGAATTTATAAGATATAACCATGAAAATCAAGAAAATTAAAATAGAAATAAAAAACATACCTCCCTGACAAAAAGACTTGTTCTGAATCTTTACTGTGCTCATTTTTTTTTCTGAAAATTTTCACCTCGATATTTTTTCCTGGACGACATTTTATCATTATTTCAAAGCAATTTTCAATTCTAAAAAATTAACGCCCTAGTAATTTTAATGCAAGTGCATTAAAGAATGTCATAATGACACAATGTTCGTATATTGTTGCATGAAACTATTTAGAAGTGTAATTAAACTCAACTTGGCTAATCATCCTTGAAACATTTCAATGTGAATCCTTGTCTAGCCTAGGTATTCAAACTAAATCATATGGATATTAACATGATGTGACATGTTTAACTTGATGGATATAAAAACAACTTAAAAGATTGGTAAACACGTGGCTTGATTTACAAGAAATTCAAGACAATATTATTTTTTTTAATACTGAAAAGGTGACATATCATATTGATCCAAGTCAACCTGCTAAACTTGCAACTCGGGTCATGAACCCTCCTAGGTTTAATAAGTTTTTTTAAAACTATTTTTATTTAATTATATGATAAAAATTCAATGATCTCAACATAGCAATTCAAAAAATAAAATAAGATGGATTGTGCAACAAGAATGATGATTCAAGACCAAAGTAAAAATTAAATAGAATTTAATAAAATAAAACAAAATCCTTCATTGATCTAGGAATTTAAAAGAAATGAAATATATTATATTTTAAATTATTTAATTTTTAAGAGTTTAAATATGAATGGTCAAGATTTTTTTTTTTAAAAAAGAAACTAGACGTTGGATCATAGGCGGCCTAAAAATAAGCTCAAGCCCACATGCTTGAGTCTTTTTTATTTCTTCTTCAAATTAGACAGACAATTTGTCATACACCTAATTTTTTTTAAAAGAATTAAATGACATGTTGTTGTCCTGCCTAGATTTCAGCCACCATAGAGGTAGGCAGAAAATCAAGGTTGTATTATTTGATCTAAAAACTTATTTTTCAACTCATTTTCATCTAGAAACATTGTTATAACCTCCTCTAAAAACCAATTTATCAATCCAAAAAATCTCAAAAACTAGGGTCTTTAATTCATTTTATGGTTGCACCAAAGATTTTGGGTCAACTGAGTCAAGTCAACCTGATTAGGTCAAAATAAAGTCAAAGAGTTAAGACCTATTTGGTTTCCAATCTTTTTGCTAAATGGTTTTTTGGTTTAAGGGTGTGTTTTGCAAATACCCCCTTAAGCTTGTTTTGACAGTTTTATTAAAAAAAAAAGAGGTTTTTGCCAAAAAAAGTAAAAAAAATTAAAAAAATATATTTTTTCTTGCATATGGCCAAAACTACTTCAAATTACTTTAGTATTTTAAAAAAATCTAAAATACTGTGGCAAGTTTTAGAAAGGGTGTTGCATGGATTTACAACAAGTTTGTAAAGTTCCCAAGGATTTTGGCCTATATTTAAAAAATATTAAAAATTTATTTTTGGTAAGAGAATATATTATTCACTTTTAATATAAAGATAAAAAACTTACAAAACGGTTAATATCCAAAATATTATTAGGGATAATGATTTATTATTACTCACCTTTAATATAAGGATTAAAAACACTTGTATGAAGTTAATATTTAAAATATTATTGGGAGTGATACAATTCATTCACTCATGATATAAGGATAAAAAACCACAAAGAATTTTATCTGAAATATTATTTAGAATGATCCAATAGCAAAAAATTTCAAGTTTATCCTGCAAAAAAGCCTCCATGATAATTGAGGATATTTCACCATTTCAGACCAAGTTCTTGACCTAGGAAACCAGAGTTTGTTTATGGTAGCAAACCCGCCAATGTAGACTAATAGAAATAGAAACATCATCGGACCATAACAAACAAAGATAAAAAAAAAAACAATGCAGCTTACTTCAAGTAAGATGTACTAAGGGTACTAATAACTTCTCATTACACTACTAGTTCCTTGTCTAGAATCTCTATAAGACCAATTAGGGTTTCTAGTAACCATAATACTACATGACAACTCCCTTATCCAACTAAATCCCTTATTAGTAAAAGCTTTGTTTTTTCTTATTAATATCTTTGATTTTAAAAAATTTAACAGTTTTTTTGTCTATCATTTGATTAAAAAAACTAAAAGAATTCATAAGATAGAACCATGAAAATCAAGAAAAATAAAATAAGAAATTGAAAACATACCTCCTTAATAAAAAAAACCTCTTCTAACTCTTTATTGTGCTTGTTTTGGTTTCTAAAAATTTTCACCAAAATATTTGTTTCCTAGACAACATTGTATCATTATTTCAAAAGCAATTTTCAATTCTAAAAAAATAACACCCTAGTAATTTTAATATGAGCATATTAAAGAATGTAATAATAACACAATGCACGTATATTATTGTAGGAAACTCTTTAGAAGTGTCATTAAACTCGACTTAGCTGATCATCCCTCAAACATTTTGATGTGAATCCTTGCCTAGCCTAGGATTTCAAATTAAATCATGTCGATAGTAACATGATGTGACATGGTTGACTTGATTTGGGTATAAATATAACCTGAAAGATTGGTCAATACGTGACTTGACTTAAAAGAAATTCAAGACAACATTATTTTTTTTAATACTGAGCAGACAACATATCGGATTAATCCAAGCAAACCATTGAACTTGCAACCCGGGTCATGAACTTGCCTAGGTTTAATAAGTCATTGTTTTGGAAACTATTTTTTATTTAACTATATGATATATTAGAGAATGTATATATATAAGAAATATTATAGGACTACTGACATGATCAAAAGATCGATGTTTTATCCCAAGTGTAAGAGTGTCGAAGTAATAAATAATCCGGCAAGACTGGGGTCGAACCATAGAGAGGTGAACTATATAAATTACAAATAATATATATATTTAATAAAACAAAGATTTTATGAGAATTTTATGGGATATTGATGTAAGGATTAAACAATGATAAAACTATTGTCAAGGTTAGAGGATCCACTAATGGTATTTCAAATAAGTATAGTATAAACTCTTTTTATTACTCAACTGGAAACCACACACAAAGGAGGTTCCAATCGGATTATAAATTATTAACATGATTACATTAGTAATCTTATGTGAATAATGCTAATACTTGTAAATATTATCAGGTATTCATGATGTTAATTTATGTTAACAACAAATCAAGTTCCTTTCATAGCACAAGTGTCGGTTAAACCATACAGTAGGCTATGAAAGGGTCAAGCATTTATTGTACCAAGGGTTATACAATATAAATCTAGATTAACCATTTAACAAGCAAAGTATTATGAATGAAATAGATAACAAATACAAAATATGTTAGTATCGAACATTAAAGTCCATGTTGAGTTTACACTATACTCATTCTTACACCATTAGTGTAACCTTTTCACCTTGACATAATAAACTTAACTAAACATAATGAAAGAGAGAAATATAAATAAACAAGATAAGAACATAAATAAGATATAAGTTAACTAAGTATAGTAAAGGAAGTGAAAAGCATGAACAAGAGATTAGTATAACATAAAAATAAAAATAAAGATTACAAAAAACAAAGAAAGAGAGTGATCTTGATCTGAACACCAAGATGCCTAAATACATGGCAAATGCCTCCTTTTAAAAGCCAAAATTTAGAATTATTAATTTGATGACTAATTGTTGAGTGGGTGGCCACCTCTTAACTTGATAACAATCCTTATTTCTTATCTACAGAAAATATCATTGCTAACATCAGAATTGGAACAGATAGTACTCATGAAAGTTTTGGGAAATTGTCTCAGCTTTCCAACAAAATAAGAATAAGGTCATTTGGACTTCTAGAACTCGAGATATGGGCTGAACACTAAACAATGTCTGGGTTGTAGGATAGATTTCGACTTCTCTATTGTTGCTACAATTTGAACTTGAAAACAGTCTTTTTAAATCTTGGACTCTTTATGAACATTTTAGGCTTATGTCTTAGCTTTCTATTCATATAAGACTAACCTAAATCCAAGTTCTATAGCTCCAGTTATGATCCAGTAACCGAATGATGTTCCAATTTGAATTCAACTAGCATCTCTTTTCTAAGCTTAGCCTTCCTTTTGTCTTCTCAATTTCAGTAATTAAACTCATCAATCAATCCTTTGATTTATGTAATAGGTCTATATTTAAAATGAATATTTACCATAAATTAAAGGTATCTTATATTATCAGACTTGTTATTATAAAACATGCTCTAGTTAAGGAGTTATTGATACTTCAAGTGCAAAATAATGATATAAAACCTTGATAAAAATACACTTTTAAGTACTAATCAACTACTCTAGTGTTGTAGTCTCTACACTTACTGTTGTATAGTGCCCTATATATATAAATAGGAAAGGTTGGCTAACTGATAAGTCAAGCCTTCTATTATTCACAACTTGGTATTAGAGCCCTAAACAACTTAAAACTCTTTCTCCCTCTCTCTAATGGACTCTTCTTCTCAGCCACCGATGCAGACTTCCTCTGCCTCTACTGCACCACCAGTGCAAACCTTCTCCTTTATTGCACCACCAATGCAGTCTGCATATGAGGCTTCCTTTACTCCTGCCTCTGTTTTACACTTTGCCCCTACTGATGTTGGCTGAAATCTTGCCAACATGAATGTCTCAAATTTGCAAACTTCTTTTGTTGCTGCCATCTATATTGCTTCGGTGGATACCATTGTTCCACTCTCCAATACCCATCAAGTTATTTTTCTGAAACTTACAAACACAAATTACTTATATTGGTGAATGTAGATGAAGCCAAATCACTTAGGACAAGGAGTTTTTCAATTTATTGATGGCTTACTATCGTGTCCTCCTCATGTGTTTGCTGTTGATGGTACTTATCCTTAGGTAAATCACTCTTTTCTTTGTTGGAAATAACAGGACCAATTCATTCTAAGTGCACTACTTTCTTCGCTCTCAATGGATGTTCTCCATCTTGTTATTGACTGTCAAACCTTGCACTTTGTTTGGCGTACTCTTGAGCAAGCTCTTGCTTCTCCATCTAACTCTAGCAATGGATGAGAACACAGGTTTTCTTTCAAGTCTGATTTTCTCAGCTTCAATGGGTCTTCCAACAATGACTGGAGGTAGGGAAATTGGCAGCGAAATAAGGGGCATCATGCCTGTTCACAGTGGTCTAATGTTCATTGTCAGTTATGCCAAGCCTTCGACCACTCAGCCCCTCAATGGGCTCAACTTCAGAGCCATGGACAACAGTCTAGTGCAAATCTGACGCTGAACAATATTTCCTTAACAAGTTCTGCCGATTGGTTTCTTGACACCGATGCTATTCAACATGTCACACCTGATTTTACAAATCTGACAGAGTTCGAACCATATATCGGTAATGATTACTTGCATGTTGGTGATGGTAAGGGACTTCCCATATCTAATATCGATCATACAAAGATATATACACCACATCGTGCTTTTAATTTGTCTAATGTTCTTCATGTACCACATATTAAAAAACCTTTGCTTTCTGTTTGTTGCTACTTAATTTTTGACCCATATTTTGATAATTTTTTTTTTAAAAATAAAAAATAAAAAATAAAATAAAAATAAATAATAAGAGTTTACATGTAGCGATAATATAGAGCATCAGGGCTAATATTAAGGAAGCAATATGTCAAGGATATAATTATTGAATCATATATAATTGCTGCAATATAAAATACCATAGATATATGATTTGATTCATGCTGGTTATAGGAAATAATAAATGCAATATAAAATACCATATATATAGGATTTGTTGGTGCTGATTATAGAAGACAATCTCTGCAATAATTATTGCAGTATTTTCTTGAATAGCACGTGCAAAGATTTATAAATAAGTGAACCTCCAGTCATATAGAGGGAGAGAAAAATATTCAAAAGGGGGCAATTTTTCAGAAAAGGGGAGCCAAACACAAAAAACCCTAAAGATAAGAAAACCCTAAACCCGTTTCATCTTTCTCTTCTGGTCGCTCCCTCCCTTTGAAAAGAAAAAAATAGAGCCACCCTCCCTACTAGGTTAGTGTTATGACAATATGACATGCATGTTTTTTTGTTACCTATTTTGAAAACATAGGTCCCCCTTTTTGTTGTTGCCTTCTTCGAGCTCTTATTTTCATTTGTTTGCTCGACCTGTCCTCTTTAACCAATATGTGCTCCACGTGCTACATTTCCTATCATTTTCATGCTTGATGAAGATATCTCTAGTTCCTTATGGGGCCCTTTCTTGCTCCATTAAATATTGCCTTTTATTATACTTTTGCAGATGTTTTAATAGTCTTTTCCATTTTTTAAGAAATTATTTTCAGAGGAAAACTCAAAGGATTTGGTTTTACTCATGAAAACTAAAACTTTTAATGCAATCATCATATTTTGTTTTAAGCAACTCTCATGAAAGGTGTTTCAGAAGTTCTATGATGATACCTTTTTGAGCTTTGGTTCACTGTAGACTCCTATGTGCACTCTTTGCCCCCAGTATGGTGTGCAATACCTATCAGGTTTAAATTTGGTTTAGATCGCTCCAATTTGAGAATTGATGGAGTCATCTCCTTAGTCATGCGTAAAAATAGTAAAAGATTTTGAATGCTATGAGATCATGCGTTTTACGAAGAAAAGGTTCTTTACAGAGAGAATTCATGGCCAAACTTTATTTTATTGATCAGGAAGTGTTGCTACCCAATTTTTGACCCATATTTTGATAAATTTTCAGAAAAAATCAAAAAAAGGGCAAAAAACAATGAAAACCCCAAAAAATGCATTTTTGATATATTTGCATCATTTTTAGCATTTTCAACGTCATTTCAGAAGAATCTAAATTTTCAAAGGTATTTTGAACGCGTTCAACTTTTAACGCGTAAATTTTACAATCACTGATTTTTCTTGTTAAGTCAACGTTGATATTGCTCGCTTTTAAAAATACAAAAAAAGAGATAGAAAATCAAAATTAACAAAAAAAAGAAAAGGAAAGGAAAGGAAAAGTTGAGGGACCATTGTGATTTTGGCCCAGCCACACTTCTCTTATAAAAACCACGCTACAGTGAAAAAATAGGGGGGAGAAATTTACACGGGGGGAGAAAAATTTTTGGGGGAGAGACGGAGAAAATAAACCAAGGGGGAAACAAAAAAACCTAACCTAAACTGATATACAGGGAGCCGCCACCCCTTGGTCTCTTGATGTCTTCATCCGCTCTAGGTTACCCCCCAACCCTCAGCCAGAAAAACCAGAGAGCACAAGAGAGCCCCCTGACTCTGCTCTCTCAGCTGTTCCAACCTCTGCTCCCGGCCATCTTCCACCCCTCTTTTGAAGCAAAAGAGAGAATCAAGGCAGCCCCCATTTTCTCCTTCTCACACACCAGCTGGCCCCTCCCTTTGAGAAACGAGAGCCCCATCTTCTCCCCATTTCCGACACTGTAGCCACACCCCTATTTTGGCTCCGGCGATTTTCTTCCTTGAACCCGCCGACCAAACACAGCCGGCAGCCACCTCACCCGATTTCCCTCTCCTGGTCATCAACACAGTGACCGCCCCACTTATTTTTGGGGTTTTCTCCCTTTTTTTCTCTCGAAACCGGCCAAAGCTTGGCCCTTCCCTTGGCCAGAAGAGCACCAGAGGAGCATTAGAGGAGAGCTGCCGCCTCCCTTCCCTCGGCCATTTCGACATCCAGAACCTAAGCCGAACCGACAGCTCCCCCTCTTGCCAGCCAAAGGCTTTTCTTCCCCTGCCACCCGAGGGAAACTAGCCCCTCTCCTTCATCTGCATCATTCTCCTCTCAGCCGGTTTTCACCGGCCAGCAGCAGCATCATCCCTTCTCCAGCAGCTCATGATAGAGACAATGAGGAAATGAGAAGGGAGGCCGAAGGGCAGTAAAGGAAGAGCAGAAGACCGAGACTTGAAAGGTGCGCCGATCTCCCAACCATGGCAGCGGTGGACGACGCCGCCGATATAGAAATGAAGTGGGAGGAGGAAGGTTGCCGATCCAGCCATCCACATGCCTGGTCTGTTGGCGGCACATGCAACCAAACTGAGCTCCAGATTCGGCAGGCTTGAAAACAGAGAAGGGAGAAAAGCAAATTTGCAAACAAAGAAAGAACAACTAAAATCAACTGGCTGTTGTGGTTTGGTGTTTTTTTTTGCAGGTCACTGGTGGAAAAGGGAGAGGAGAAGAAAACGTCCCAAGTCTGCCCATTTCTGGGCATTGCCAGCGGCGGCGCGTGAACCCACGCGCAGCCAGTGACGGCCGCGCGTGGAGACGACGCGCCGCCATGATTCCGGCAGATCCCAGAAGACATTCCCAGCAATCCCCAGAGTTTTGGGGTTTATTTTTGTAATTTTTGAATTGTATTTGATTTATTTTAAATTTTGTTATTTTAGACCATGTAAAAAGATGGATGATTTGGCATGAACATGTAAAAAGATGTACGAGTGGGCATAGTAAAAAGTAATGTGTGAGTGTGTTTTTTTTTTTGTATTTTCTTTTTATGTATGTCTTATAAATGTTAAGATAATAAAAAGAAGAAAAAAGAATTAAGTGTTTTAATTTGAATATGGTTAAATATCTTAAGGACAAATAAAATCATGTTATATTTTCCATGAAAGTGTAAGAACATGTTTCTACACATATTCGGGGATTTAATAACTGATTTATTAAAACCTTAGAATTTAATTAATATTTTAAATTTTCAAATCATATCAAACCGCAAAGCAGCTTACCTCAGGTAGGGTGTTCTAGGGATGATAATACCTTCCCTAGCCACAACCAGTCCCTTACCCTCAGAACTTTGACGATGACCAGTAAATCCGGGTTTCCTAGTAACCCTCAATCCAATACTAGGTGGCGACTTCTAAAGAACAAATCCAGCAAAGTAACGAAAAATCGCTACATCGCCGCGCGGGGGACGTGCGACAGGAAGCATAGTATTTCTTTATAGAGTCAGCATTCACAGGTCTAACTAGATCTTCTCCATCCATCTAGATAACAATAAAGCTCCTCCCGAAAACTCATTCTTTACCACGTAAGGGCCCTCATTGTTTGGCACCCATTTACTCTGATCTTCTTATGGTAAAGGCTATATTTTATTTAGTGCAAAATCTCCTTCGTGGAATCCTCGAGGTCAGACCTTCTTATCATATGGTTTGGCCATCTTTGATGATGACAGATTGTCGCTATCCTCTTTTCACTGATCAGATTCAACTATTCATATCAAACTTTTACCCATTCCATCTCTTCTAAACTTAGAGTCTACCAATACTCTTAATGAGGGGTTTTCCACTTCTAAAGGCATCACCGCCTCCATTCCATATACCAAAATGTACGAGGTGGCTCCTATTAAAGTTCGGACCGCGGTGCGGTACGCATGAAGAGCAAACGACAACATCTTATGCCAATCCTTATAGGTGATCACTATCTTCTAAATAATCTTTTTGACATTCTTGTTTGTAGCTTCTACTGCGCCATTCATCTTTGGCCTATACAGCGAGGAATTGGAGTGCTTGATTTTCCATTTAGCGCAGAGTTCTATTATCATCTGCCATTGAAGTTCTGGGCATTATTAGTTATACTCTTTTCTCACGGACCATATCGACAAATCAAATCTCTTTCCATAAATTCTTTACCACTTTTTGTTTCCACGTTATCCAAACATCTCAACAAAGTTTCATCAGATGATTTCTTATTCAAACTTTCCCCATCAAGATAGAAATCCATTGACAACCTCTTCAAAGTCTTCTTGTTGATTTTGGATGCCCCCATGGGATATGTCTGGTTTTGGATGAAATTCTTGATATCATAGTACCAAGGGTTTCCAGCTATTTCTCTTTCAACTGAGCAACAATGAGCTGGATTATTTCTGATATTAATGCGTACCGACTGTACCTTATGCCCAAAGTCTACTCTAGCCATAGAAGCTAGCGTGACCAAAGTGTTAGCAAAATGGTTTCCTTCCCTTCCTAGATGGGTAAACTTTATTTCCTCAAATTCTCTAGCCAATTTTAGACAGGTATTCTTGGTAAAGTCTCAACTTCTTATCCTTGGTTTGCCATTTTCCTTTCACTTGGAAAATAATCAAAACCATCTCCATACATATCTATCTTTCTAATATTCAGCTCCAGTGCCACCTCTAAAAAAAGAATGCAAGATTCATACTCCTACGTTGTTATTGCACCCAAACTGCAACTTAACCAAATATTGCTTTTTATTAGGAGAGATTATCATTGTATCAGCTTTGTTACCATATTTTTTTATAGCACTATCAAAGTACATAGTCCACCAATCTAATTTTCCTTCCTCAACTGAAAGCACATCTTTATCAAGTTAGTCAAATTTTAATGGCTCATTATCTTCCATAGCATGGTCAGCTAGGTGATCGACAATAACACTCCCTTTCACAGCTTTCCTTGTCATATATACTATGTCATACTCAGCTAGTAGAACTTGTCATCTTGCAATTGGTTTGATAGATGAGGCTTTCCAGATGTACCTTAATGGGTCTAATTTTGAAATCAACCATGTAGTATGATACAACATATATTGATGCAATCTTTTCATAGCCCATGCTAGTGCACAACATAGTTTCTCAATCATAGTATACCTAGACTTGCATTCCTTGAACTTCTTGGTTAGGTAATAAATGACCTTTCATTCCTTTTAGTTTCGTCGTGTTGGCCAAGCACACATCCCATTGTCGTTTCAGTTACTGTTAAGTACAAGATCAACGACCTTTCTGGTACAGGAGGAACAAGCTGGAGTGGATTCAGTAGGTACTGAAAGCTTCTTCGCTGTTAATATTATTGGGAATATCCAAAATATTATTGGGAATAACTTGTTATTATTCGCTGTTAATATTTGGATAAAGAAGCTCTCAGTGGTAAATATTCAAAATAATTTTCTAGGAATAATAAGTCATCACACATCCTTGAAATAAGCCTTGATCATAATCGAGGACATTTTAATTTTTGACTCCACGGTTTACGAGCCGTGAGAGTATGAAACACTAAGGCAAAAATAAGCTTTTAAAGCGCCCTGAATTTCCTTAGATTTCTATTTTTTTGTCCCTCCTCCTTATGATTTACGTGTCACAAACTTTTGAAATACTAAAGGAAAAATGAGCTTTTAAAGCACATGGAATCTCCTTGGATTTCTATCTTTATAAATGATGCAACCATATTATTTGACAGTTTCACCCACATTTAACTAGTGTTTTGCCTATGTTTTATATATAAAATGCCTTGATATTCTTTGTTTTTTGTTTTGAAGGCATTTTTGGATGAAAGATGCAAAAAGGAGTAAATTGGAGATAATTGGCAGATTTGACCTTCAGTCGATGTTTTGTGTAGAGCGTGAGCTTTAGAGGTTGAAATGAAGTGATTCCAGTGGCATTAAAAAGCTAACATCCATACCTTTCTGGAAATCTAAAGAAAGAAAAATAAGGAAGAGCATGGAAATCTCAGCCTTCAAAGTCAAATCTTGCAATCTGCCAATGTTGACCTTCGGCCATTCCAACTTAAATATATGGAGCTACAGAAGTCCAATTGATGCAAACTCAATTTTTATGGATTCCTGAATCAAAGGCCTATACACTCTCCAAATTTCATCTAAAAACGATGTCATGTTAGGGAGATATGGTTTTTGAAAGATGACAACTGAATTCTTCCAGCAAACAGGTTTCGCGAAGAAACGAGTCCAAATTACGTTCTGGTTATTGGTAATGCTAGTTTCAAAAGGGCCTTGTGCGATTTAGGTGCATCTATTAGTGTTATGCCTAAACATGTTTATGATTCCCTTAGTCTTGAGCCTTTGAATAAAACTAGCATTGTAATACAACTTGCAGATCGTAGTTTTGTTTACCCACTTGGTGTGATAGAAGATGTCCTAGTCAAGATTGATAGTTTGTTCATTCCATGCGACTTTTATATTCTTGATATGGAACAGGATTCTTGTGATTCATCAAACAGCACTCCTATATTGTTTGGGAGACCATTCTTGAAAACTATCAATACAAAAATTCATTGTGGTAAGGATACTTTGTCTATGGAGGTAGGAGATGAAAAACTTGAATTTAATTTTTATGATGCAATGACATATCCTTATAGCAATGTTTATTCTATCACATGTTATGACCAAGTTGATAAGTGTGTGCAGCAAGTTTGTGATTTTGATAGTGAGGATGGATTAAGCGTAGCTTTGAGCTATGACTATGATTTTACCAAGATAGAAGAGATGAAGAGGCATATATGTGTTCCCCAAAACCTACATGAATTAGCATTGGCTTTGAAAGCTTTGCAAACTGTTCCCCATGATGCAGGAGTCATTCACCCCATCATGGATAATGAATGGGTAGCGCTTATCCTTTTGGTGCCCAAAAAGATTGGAATTACGTTGGAAGAAATACAAAATGATGCTTATGAGAATGCAAGAATTTACAAAGAAAAGACTAAGAGTCTTCATGACCAAATGATTACAAGAAAATAGTTTAATGTTGGAGACAAAGTCCTTCTTTATCATTCGCGTTTGAAACTTTTTCCTGGAAAGTTGCGCTCTTGTTGGATTGGACTCTTTGTTGTTTCTAATATTTTTCCTTATGGTGCAGTTGAAATTACAAATTTAGAAACCAACACAGTACTCTAGGTCAATGGGTATCGCTTGAAACCTTTCTATTAAGGTTGGACGATAAAACTCACCGCTTCTGCGGAGTTAGCTGAACCATTCTATGAAGAATGAGCATGCAACATGTCGAGCCAATAATATAAAACAAAAGCGCTTACTGGGAGGCAACTCAGCACAAAAAAAAACAGATTTGCTTTATTTTTCCCTTATCTTTTATTTTTCGCATTTTACTTTATTTTTGTCATTCTCCTATATTCCTTTTCTTTTATTTCAACATTAAGGACAATGTCGCGTTTTAAGTGTGGGGGTATTGGGAGAATGTTGGTTTTCTTATTTTGATTTTCTTTGTTGTTCTAAAAAAAAAACAAATTTCTATGTTTAATCTTTTGAACTCTTATTGGTTTATGAGAATGTGAGTATTATATATGAGAATTAATTGAGATAGATGAAGATATAAATCAAATGAAGGAGTGTGCATGCAAGTTTTAAAATTTAATTAGTTTAGGGATTGACTTTGAGAATATGCCATGTTGACTTTGAGAATATACCATGTTGACTTTATAGTGTTATACCAATGCAAGCTTTTGAGCCTTCAACATTATATTCTTTGATTGTGCCTTCTTTCAATGTTATGTATCTCTAGAACTTGCTTCATATCTTGTTGAGATTACATTCACATTACATATATACATGAAGATGATAAAGGCATTAGGAATTTTAACCACTTGAACCAAAAAGCTAACCTAAAGTATATTATCCTTAGTGAGCCCTTTTTGAGCTTGTTTATCTTTTCTTTGCTTTATCCATGTATAAGCCTTAACTTTTTATATGTTTTCCTTTTCCCCTGGCCAAGGATTAGTAGAGCATTTACTTATGATATCTCATGGAATTATGGTTGGAAATTATGTGAAAAGAAAGAAGAAGTGATGTTTGATGAAAAGATGGGCAAAGTTGCTAAAAGTAAAGAAAAAAAGAAAAAAAAAGAAAATAGTGTTGCTTTATGTTCTTAAGATTTTATGTTGAAAAAGCTTGAAATCAAAAGAAGTTAAGCATTGGTGATTAAAGATGAAAAATTTATGTGCTTTGATGGAATATCTTGTTTGAAATATCATTTTTCAGAATGCTCTACTTTCTTTGATTTGAACCTTTTCTTTTACTCTCTTTTACCTCACTTTAACCTTAGCCCCATTATAACCAGAAAATAAGACCTTTTGATTCATGCATTGTTTGTAATATGTTAGTAATGGAGATGAGATGAGTAAGCTTATGGTAGAACATATTCATTGATTGAATTTGAGAGATTCAAACACATAAGCCTTAAACACGTGAGTGTTGGAGTGTATATCAATGAGAGGACCTATCGCTTTGGCATGGCATAGATTTCATTTAAATCCCGACGATTAATTGAGTTTTGAAGTTTGCATGTAAATAAATTCATGAATATTTATACTCTTTATCCTTCTTAATTGTGTTCTTGTTTATAGTGCATGTATTCTTGGATATTGATGGGAGATTAGAAGATTAGTCATAGTGATTTAATTTAATTTAAATTCAATTTGATTTTACCTATCCTTTCTCGAGGACGAGCAAGAGCTAAGTGTGGAGGTATTTGATGCAATCATATTATTCGATAGTTTTACCCACATTTAACTAGTGTTTTGCCTATGTTTTTTTTATATAAAATGCCTTGATATTCTTTGTTTTATGTTTTGAAGGCACTTTTGGATGAAAGATGCAAAAAGGAGTAAATTGGAGATAATTGGCAGATTTGACCTTCAGTCGATGTTTTGTGCAGAGCGT
>Ga0325414_1003050_pt1 | contig 17305 bp, 3 predicted proteins | sample PopdelMetagenome_8_FD_206183 | JGI IMG/M metagenome (GOLD analysis project Ga0325414, IMG submission 206183) | Populus deltoides microbial communities from Bellville, Georgia, United States - Leaf-PdKOR-R3 | ecosystem: Host-associated > Plants > Phyllosphere > Phylloplane/Leaf | place: USA... | reverse complement strand
ATAATATTTCTAATTTGTGTAACCTTACATAATATTTTATTTTATTATATTATATCCAATCAATTTTATATATATCAATTTCTTTTATCGTTTGATTAGATAAAAATTTGTTTATAGTAAATAAAGTCATTCAACACAACCAGATCAAAGACTCGTGTTTAAAGGTTAAATATTTTGATTTATATATTTGTATTGATTTTTTTATTTTAATCTTTATTTATTGTTAATTTTTTTATTATTTTTAACACACGTGGTGCTATTTGATTACATATATGCATAAACTTTTCAATTGACACTTGTATTTTTTGTATATACAAATATATGTCAGAAAAGCTTGCATATATAATTTTTTATAGAAAAAAATATCTGATTTGCAGCATAACCTGATCAAATAGCTAGTTTATACTAGTGTTTGTTATATAATTACTTATACTTGTAAAATTTAATTACTGAATACTTTGTATATGAAACATGCATTAAATATCGATTATCCCAAAGAACACAAATCACTAACACTGTAGAGGAAATTGGCGATAAAGTGAACCCGCTTCAGGAAAGGGATAAAAGTGATATTTGGTGGCTGCTCCTTTAAAAGCATTTTCACCTCAATTATCTCGGATCTATCATTACTACCTTGCTCCAGTCAAATGTGGGGATAGTTCGACATATAACATCTGTGCTAGGTGCTTGATTTCGCTTTGTTGTCCGAACCAAAAATAAAATAAAATGAAAAGTTAGGTATAAGAGCAGAGAAAAGTCGTTGAAGGTAGATGCCCGCGGTCATCTGTCGGTGGAACGGTGAACATCTTGAATGTGGTTGGTCTTCGCCATTATAACCAACGATCCTTGCCAGTTAACTGTACGTGGGTGATATTTGTGTTCAAATTCTAGATTAGCTAGAGTTTTTTAAATAAAAAAAATAAATTATTAATAAATATTATATTATATAGACATGTATTAAAAATCAATTCAAAATATATATATATTAATTCATATTAAGTAAAATTAATTTAAAAATACTTTTAAAATGAAAAAAACTTACATTATAATTATTCTCTTCGAGTTTTCATATTTTAAAACCGCTTCATAATAACTTTATTATCAATCTTATAAAAAATATCTTTCTTAATGTATACAACCAAACTATCATTCATCTACTTATCTCTCATCCTATTCTGCAATCTACTTTTGACAATATACATAGCAGAAAAAACTCTCTCCACCGTAACAGTTGCAACTGTGAAAAGTAATGACAATTTAATAAGCATATATACTAATGGAAATATCAAATTCTTTTTTGTTTTTACCATTTTCTCTGCAAGACTAGCAGTACTTTCAATATTAGGGAACTTATCATCACCGCGCAGATCAATAATATACGTATTAAGTTGGTCACCAAGTACTATAAGATCCACTATAAAGAATTAACTAGGATAAAAAAAAAAAAGCAAGGCGAATAAGCTTTTCTTTGATAAAAGAGAGCAAGGCGAATATTAATTTATTTCTTTATAATAAGAAAAGAAACACTTAATTAATTAAATTAGTAGATTTAAACATTTATTTTAAACATTCATATCAAAACCTCTAAATTATTATAAACCTTAATACTTTTTATAACTAATTATAAGAGAATAAAACTAAAATTAAATAATGAAACAAATAGAAAAAATAAAGTAAATTTATCTGAAGCATCAAACAAAAAATAAAAAAAATTACTTGAGGAGAAATTTGCATATATGAGAGGCAGGGAATGGCAGCTGAACAAAAAAAAAACTTCTTTGTTAAACAGGGAAAGATGAAAAAAAGAAAAGGGTAAAGAGGGAAAAATTGGGGTAATGAGTTGTAATATATATATATATTAATGAGTCAACAATAATAAACAATACATGCTTCCTTCCACATAGCAATAATTTACTAAACTAATATATTAATATTTTAATATAAAAAATAAAATAAAAATTAAGGGGACAGTTGCCCCCTATTGATCCATTTGGTGATCCACTACTCGGCTTTGATTTTTAATAATTTCCCTTTCCTTCCACCATTTTCCCTAAACAAATAACAACATTTGTTTTATTGCATTACCTATTATTTTTTAAAATATTTTTAATTTAAAAATATATAAAAATAATATTTTTTTATTTTTAAATTTTATTTTTAATACCAGTACATTAAAACAATACAAAAATTTAAAAAAATTCTAGATTTTATAAAATATATTTTCCATCACAAAAACAAATACTAACTTATAAAAAACAACAAAACAATATAAAAATATAAAAAAATTCTACATTTTATAAAATATGTTTTCCATCACAAAAACAAATACTAACTTATAAAAAACAACGAAACAATATAAAAATATAAAAAAAATTAAAAAAATTAAAAAAATTCTAGATTTTATAAAATATGTTTTCCATCACAAAAACAAATACTAACTTATAAGAAACAAGAAACGCTTTGTTAACATGATTATTAAATAGTTGGTTGTTAAATACAACAGAGGAGAGAGAGGTTATTATAAGGACAAATGGTTACTCTTTAGCAGTATTCGAGAGGGTATTAGTAATTATTTTTTATTTAAAAATATATTAAAATAATGTATTTTTTTATTTTTAAAAAATTATTTTAAACATCCACAAATCAAAGCAATTAAAAGAATATATAAAAAAATTAATTTTAAATAAAAAAATTAAAAATTTAATAAAACATAATTTAGAATACTCTTTGCAAAAGTCCAAGCACACCACCGGACCTTTTATGACTCACCTTTTGATAACAACAGCGATATCTTTCAAAGGTTAGGCCCCCGAGGTGGCATCTCCCTCCATGTAAATGGCATATATATAGATTGCCTGGCCTAGATTAGCCAAGAATTGCATAACTTCATCCCTGAATTTATGTACAATAATAGAGTTAAGTTCTCAGTCTCTGCTCATAATTGATTTTTAAAAAATAAAAAATTATAAAAAAGGAATTTATTTTTAATTAACATGCAAATTAATTTGAAATATCATCCAATTGTAAGAAGAAGAAAAAAAGACCGAGTGCGGATGACTTTGTTTAAGACGACTACATGCTTGATTTATCCCTCAAATTATTCAAGTCATTTAATTGATTTATTAAGTACTAACTTGGATTATTATTCCTTATAGTCTTGTGCTATTGTATTGGTTCGCGCTCCATAGAAAATAAATAATATATTTTTTAAATATAAAAAAAATATTTTACATTTTAAAAAATATTTTTAAAAAAGACTTGAATTTGATGGTCAAACCAAACCTAATACATTAGGATCTGGCGGCCATACTAAACCTAAGACACTTGTTATTGCATTTATAAAATATTTCTATTGATTAATTTAATTATGATAGTTTATAAAATATTTTTATTAATTATAGATTTATAAAAAAAAAACATGATTATTAGAACATGTTTGTTATTGTATTTCAAAAATATTTTTGAAAAACAATAATTTTTATTTTTTCTTTGCATTAAATTATTTTTTATATTTTCAAATTATTTTTATATATTAATATTAAAAATAAATTTTAAAAATAAAAAATATATTATTTTAATATATTTTTAAAAAAAATACTTTTGAACAAAAATAATACCAGTAACAACCATAAAATAAAATTTTTATTAAATGAATAATAAATTCATAAACATAAAAAATAAATTATTTTAATAGGAAGATATAATTTGAATTTTTAGATATAAAACGTTAAATTAGATTTTTGTGATAGTTTTTTGTTTATAAATTATTTATACTTCATTTATAAATAATTTTTTGACCCATGTTACTTGGGTTTGACAAGCATGCCTGACTCAAGTTTATTTAAATAATCCTAACTAACAACAACAACACCAACAACAATAATAATAATCATACTAATAATAGAAGATAAAATTTTTATTGAAGGAAGAACAAATTCATAAACATAAATATCAATTATTTAAATGAGAAGATACAATTTGAATTTTTAGATGTAAAACGTTAAATTATATTTTTATGATAATTTATTTATAATAATTAAGATATATTTGTTTAGGTCTAGCAACCATATATGATGCCAGACCCAGGCGCTCGAGTCTAGCCTGAGCATCAAGGGCCTGACAGATATGCCTGCTCTCAATGCCAGGTGTCTGACAGCTATGTTATTTTTCAATGTCAAACCTTAAAAAACCCGAACAAGCCTAATGTATTTCATTGCCAAATATATTATATGGAAAAGACAACTTCACTCTTAACTGCATACCTAATAAGTTTTTTTTACATTAACAACCATATTATTACACTGCTTTAACATGAGCCTATCAAATTACACTGCTCAAATATGAGCCTATCAAATTATCAAACCTAATATATTTGCCTTCAACAATTTACTCAATTTAAAGAAACATAAATATAATATAATAACGGACTCAAAACACTTAATGAAAACTACAATACTAGATATCATTTCTCAAGGGGAAAAAAAATCAAATCCTCCGTCTCCACCTCATTAATTATAGAGCAAGTCAATCTTATCGTAGACATGGAATAAGAAAATTGAAAAAAACAAAGTGACAAATATAGGATTACCCTGCTAGGTATATTCTATAATTAAATCACCTTGAATTGGCAACAAATCCTGTGGCAAAACTTACCAAAGATGATTTCATGGAAGACACTTAAAAAACAAAAATCGTATGCCCAACATGTAAAGAAAAGCAGTACTAGGAGAAAATGAGTTTGATGAAGTGCAAGATCTAAAATATTTAGGTTCAGCAACTAGTGAAATCCAATAAAATATAGACTTGATAAAATGCTAAATTCAAGGAAACTTTGGTCTGACCAGATGTTGAACTCAACATACTTGGGTTCAGTAATAAACTAAACTTAAAATAATATATCAGGTTCTAAACTAACATCTAAATTAAAAATATTATGAATTAAATAAACTATCATGTCTTTTAACTTGGATTGAGTTACATCTTATGTCTTGAATATCTAAGACTAATAAATTCTACTTTTAGAACAATTACATGAATTATTCATATATGAGATAATATCGTAATGATATCTCTATACTTATAGATATACAAAAAGTTCCTTAAATGACCTACCACATATATCCTTTCTTTATGTGTGTGTGTAAATGAATATTTGTTCATCATTAATGCACCGAAAGCAAAAGAATTTTTAGTTTTTTTTTCTCTGAAAACAACAAAGTTCATGAATATAATACCCCTTGAACCTTTCAGATGAGAGTTTCAGAACTTTTTTATTTTTTATTAGCTTGCATATATTTCAGAGTATTAATTATCTTAAAATACAAAAATAAACATCATTTGTTCTTGGAATTTAAGATATTTTTAAGTTTTTTTTATTTTTTTTCTTATAAAATTATTAATTTTATCATAGATAATTTTTAGATCCTTCATTTGAGAATGTTTTTGCAGGTACTTATAGCTTTGCTATTAAATTGGTGCTTTGGTTTTGAGATTGTTGTTTTTACAAATCACAGTACTAATTTTCAGTATTCTAATTAAATTAATAAGCAATTTAAGATCTATACCAATCGAACTCGGAATAATAATTAAACAATTAACCATTTCATTTTATTTTATTTTAAAAGTCATAAATTGATTTATAGATTGACATCTCCCACGTCAATTTAAATGTGAATAGTTTTTTTAAAACCCAATAGAAAAATAATTTAGTTTTTGATGCATAGAAACGCTCTTACTATAAAATTTCACCATAAATTGTAGTACAGTACATGATTATAATTTATGAGATAGTTCATTAGGTCGGAGCAGTTCTTGGTCAACTTATCCCAGCCAGCTGTGAGTCACAACAAAAATGCAAGGACCGCATCGTAGGGTCTCCATTGTTGTACGTGATAACTTTGAATTGTGTAAATATTATTTTGATATATTATTAAATAAAAATTATTTTAAAAAATAATTATTATTGTATTAAAAAAAAAAAGACAGCAGCAAAGTGAGGTGAGGTGAGGGAGCAAATTAAAGAAAAAGAAGAATGATAGGAGTTGTTGCTAGATTATTGTAATGATAATACTGCAAATCATTGTTTGATCGAGGTTGCCAACGCCTATCATAAATTAAAGTTTTTCTTCGAATCATTTACTGTATAATGTTGGAGATAATCGACCAAAAATCAATCCAACTTCGAGACAAAGAAAACTTTTCAGACGCCCTTTTTTTCTCCTCGAATGCCTCGAATGCATCTATTAATAAAAAGTATGCTTCGACTCATTAAGGTGATTAGGGAAAACCCATTTAATTAAAAAAAAGAGCATCTGTGTTGGAATCCAAGATTCGGCAGGAGTAGTTTTTTTTTTTTTTTTTAAAGTTTAACGTGAGTTTACGGTTTAGCTTATGCGCATTTTGATTAATCTTACGGGTTTTGAAGTTAACGACCATGTAAATCTCCAGTGACCAACATATGAGCAACCACAAGATTTGAATCTGAGACCACAGAGAAAATAAATTTTTTGATCCCAAACTCTTACTACTAGATCACCACTTAGATGATAAATAAGCAACCTGCCGGCAAAATATCTCAATGCATGTGAACTTAATTTATAAAACCCAAATTTCACGAAAGTTTAATCAGTTCCCCTAGAAAGAAACAACTGTTCGGCACCGCTGGGCTTAAAATATGAGGAAATATTTGTTAATGTGCAGAACATCTTTTATATTTTAATGCAGTGGCTCGTTCAAGTCCGAGACATCCATGAATAATATAGAACTATGAGCCTTCTGGCATCAGTGGCACGCAATGCTTGTCATTTAGAGATTATAAATTGATCCTACTCGTGTAATATGATCCGGCATCATCTGATCTGATGGGATTGTATAATCATCTAGTTTAATCATAATTAAATTAAAAATATAAAAAATTTGATTCAATTTTATCAAAGATAGAAAATGATGATAATGATGAGGCGAGTTAAGGTTTCTTCTGACCCGTTCTCCATCTAGTCTCTTAATTTTTTTATAGATTTTTTTAATATAATGCACTAATTTATATTTTATTATCTATGAATAGTTTTTATTGATTTTATATATAGATATATAGTTTAGATTCCATTTTATGATTTTATAATTCCCAAAATGAAGATGTAGCTAGTTTGTTTTTAAGTTTATATTTTATTATTTAAATAAATTTAAAAAATCATGATCGAATTGAATAATCATTTATGTCTGCACTAATTTATATTTTATTATCTATGAATAGTTTTTATTGATTTTATATATAGATATATAGTTTAGATTTTATTTTATATGGTTTTATAAAGACGTAGTTTGTTTTTAAATTTATATTTTATTATTTTAAATAAATTTAAAAAATTCCAATTGAATACTCATTTTATGATTTTATAATTCCCAAATGAAGATGTGGTTTGTTTCTAAGTTTATATTTTATTATTTTAACTAAATTTAAAAAATCATGATCGAATCGAATACTCATTTATATCTTGATCTAGTCAGATTGAAAGAGAAAATAAAGTCATAAATATTTAAAATAAATAAAAATGAATGAAATAAAATCTTATTTCAATTCGATGCATTATCATCCTAACTTTAATTAAAAATATCGAATGACAATCCCATAGTTAATTGATATAAATGGTAATATATAGGCGACTACGTACAATAGGTTATAGATAATAATCCAAGGAAATTAGCTCGAGCTGGCACAATAAATTCAAGTAGATTACTACACAGTAGTGTTTTTAAGTCAAGTATGGGCGAATGACTTCATCTATTCAACCTTATTGGACTTATTTTAATATCTAGTTTGGACATTCTTGTTCAAATTGGTGACATCTTCGACTTCACCCTTTTGATAGCTAAATTATATAATCACATCGAAAGAAAAACCTATATAATATAATGACATGTTGATGATCTCCCAAAAAAATTAAGTAGTTTAGAAACAAGTGTTCTGTATTGAATAATTGGCTAATCACTTGCTTTTGATAATCTAATTCATTTTTCTTAGTCAATATAGTTGATAGGTGATGTAAGGTAAACCAAGATGGCTAGTAGAAAGTACTTGCAAAAGATTCTTTTTAGTGAATGCAGGGATTCTCTGATGTTTAAATAAATATTTTTTTAGAGAGAAAAAGTGCAGTGATGTTTTAGAGAAAGAAACTCTAAAAATATGTATGCTAACAAATATTATGAGCAAAGAGATTGTGAACTTGGAGTTTGAGGGATTCATAGGGTATTTATAGCCCATAAGTTTTGTTCTTTTGTGGAGAAAAAGAGCTGGAGTGTCATCTTACCTTGATAACATTTAATTAGAGATAAATATGGTAGGCCATTAGGAGATTTTTATACATCTATGAGTGTAGGGAGACTAGGATACAAAGAGTAGCTGAGCTCTTCTCCTAAGCTGGACCCAAAGAGTCCTTCCCTTGGTTGAGCCCAAGAGAGGTAGGCCTTTCCCTTGGATGAGTCAAAGGGAGTTGGATCCTTCCCTTAGCTTAGCCCAAGGGAGGTGGATGCTTTCCTTGGTCATGCCCAAGATAGTTCAGTGCTAGCTCATTAGCAAGCCCGTGACCGTATCTCTATAGCCTGGTCATGTGTTGGGTTAGTTTATTGGTTGTGTCTAAAAGAGTCGAGTCTGTTCATTAGCTGAACACAACTATATTGGATCCGACAACTTATCAAACCCATGTTGCTTTAGGCTCAGCACATGGCCAAACCCAAGTGTATTGGATCCTTCCATTGGCTAAACTCAACTATATTGGGTTTGGTAACTTGTAATACCTATGTTGCTTTGAGCTCAGCACATAGCCGAACCTAAGTGTATTGGGTCATTTCTTTGACTGAGCCTAAGAAAGGTGGGTCATTTTCCTTAACTATGCCCAAAAGAAAAGGGTTATTCCCTTGGCCAAGCCCAAAGGAGGAGGGTTATTCACTTGGTTGTGCCCAAGAGAGAAGAGTTATTACATTGGTTGTGCCCAATAAAGAAGGGTCATTCTCTTGGTTGTGCCCAAATAAGATAGGTCATTCCCTTGGTTGAGAAGAGAAAATGGTCATTATCTTGATCATGCCCAAGGAAGGAGGGTCATTCCATTGGTTAAGCCCAAGGAAGAAGGGTCTTCATAATTTTTTAGGCTCGTTAAATTTGGGTTTATTTGAAACCCTCCAAGTCTTTGTGATATTTATATGCAAAGACTTGTAAAATTGCTCGCTATAATGAGTTTTTCTTAGTCTCTTTATATGAGAAGAGGGGTGGAAACCCCAGGTAATACACTAGAGAACCCGTGTGTAAGGGGCATGCACCATGTTTGAAGAAATTATAAAGTATGTAAAGGGGAATCATAAAGGGTTGACTTATACTTAGAAAAGTTTCTAATTGGCTGAAGGAACCCATTGGAGAAACTCATTGAATTTAAGGAACCTAATGGAGGAAGAAGAACTCATTCCATTTGAGTAACTCCTATCTCCGAACTCATTAGAGGAAATCAACTCCCTTTGAAGAAATTCTGATTGGAGGATGGTGCTCGTACTTAGAAATCTCTAAATGGGGTGGTTCTATTGCATGAGGGAAACCTCATATCAATCCCTTTGAGAGTGTAGGATTATTGCCTTTACAGGGAATTAATCAATCCTCTTTAAAGGGAGTGGTTACATTTGAGTGGGGTATGAGAGCCCTCCTTAAAGAGTGGTCATCATCATTTTTTTTTAGAGTGTGAGGCATTGACCTCGGTGGCGATGACATGAGGCATGAGAGCCCTCCCACTAAAGAGTGGTCAGAGGAGGATGTTGCTATTGTATTAAGGGGATCTCTGATCCATCCCTTATATATGAGGGTGTTGCCCTAGGGAGACCAAGTTCATCCCTTCCTAATAGAATTGCACATTCCTAAGATAATTGTGCTACTACATCAAGTAGAGCAAGTCCATCCTTTGTGAGTGGTGGTGAGGCTATTGGTTTAGAAAGACTAAGTCAATCCCTTTCTAGAAGAATTTCATATTTTGATGATAATTATGCTACTATACTAGGAAGAGCAAGTTCATCCCTTGTGTGTGATGGGTTGTAACATCCCCCGTACCGAAATTAATGCATCAACCTTAAAAAAGGAACATGGTAAAAAAAATTTTATCTTTATTAAACTCATACACAGTTTATTGAAATTTCTACCAAAATTTTGGCAGAGTTTCCCTTATACTGGAAGATCCTAAGTTATCGACAAATCATTACATCCTGTATTCATTGTTCATACATAATCCAATCATTCCAAGTCTCAAACTATAGACTTTTAAGATAAAATTCACACAATTATCAAGTTATAAAAATGAGAAGAATCCTAGGATTTAAGAGGTAACCATTAATTAACCATCGTAATTGCATTCATACGTTAGCATAATAAAGATTTTAAATTTCAATTTACTACTTACAGTTTTACAAAAATAATACTACATAAATTTATACATACAATTTAGGAATATTATTATATACAACCCAAAGGGAAAATTCTTCCATCTTCTTATTAACTTAAGTGACTATACAGAGGGAACACTCAAGCATCAATTAAGGGTTACGCTGCTGAGATGAACCTGCATAGTAATTTGCATAAACAAAATTAAATTAATTAAGGTAATCTAGTATATTTTTCATTACACTAACAATTTGTTTTTTAATTCTTTTATTCATCAATTTCTATAGTTTCTTATCTGCCAGCACACCCACCTTGTCCAATAATAACTAATTCTATTGATCGCCCATTCACATGGCACCAGTTCCAAACTAGGACATTGGTACAACCATCAACTCATTCACAAGGCACTAGTTCCAAACCAGGACATTGATCCATTTATCATTCAAGCACTACATATAAATACAAAAAATTCAACTACATCTTATCAGGGACTAAGTTAAAGAATTACACAAGTCTTTAAATTAGAAATCGAAGTATTGAACACCTACCTGAAAACTGTGCTATGCTAGTTGTCCACTGCTCTCGTCTATTTTCCACAATTTCACCTATACCAATATCTACACTAATTTAAATTTCAAGTCTTGACCACACACACACACACATATATATACTACCTTTATAATTCAACATTTTGTAATTCAAAAACAATTCCAAACAGAAGTTACCAATTTACAAGTTTTAGGCGGCTCAACATAACGGATTGTCCAACTGTTACTCTCTAAAAAATTGAAATGTTACTGTCTGACCTCTCCTCAGATTTTTAACTATATCTGGAGTTATAGAACTCCATTTCAAGCGAGATTAATCTCGTTGGAAAGTTAAGACATGAGGCTACAAGTTTTATATAGGAAGGATAACTTAGTTCTACCCCCAAGACAGTAAAAATTGTTCATCAATCAACGTTAGACTGTTACTGTCCAACTATTACTGTCTAAATAATTGAATTGTTACTGTCAAACTTCTTATCAGTTTTTAACTATATCTGGAGTTATAGAACTCTATTTCAAGCAAGAGTGATCTCGTTAGAAGGTTAAGACACGAGGCTACAAGTTTTATGTAGGAAGGATAACGCAGTTCTGCCTCTAAGACTGTCAAAATTGCTCATCAACGAACATTAGACTGTTACTATCCAACTATTTCTGTCTAAAAAATTGAACTGTTACTGTCTGACATCTCCTCAGATTTTTAACTATATTTGGAGTTATAGAACTTCATTTCAAGCGAGATTGATCTCGTTGGAAAGCTAAGACACGAGGCTACAAGTTCTATATAGGAAGGATAACCCAGTTCTACCCCAAGACAGTCAAAGTTGCTCTTCAAGGAATATTGGACTGTTACTGTCTAACAAATTGAACTGCTACTGTCTGATCACTCCTCAGATTTTTAACTATATCTGGAGTTATAAAACTCCATTTTAAGCAAGATTGATCTCATTGGAAAGCTAAGACATGAGGCTACAAGTTCTATGTAGGAAGGATAACCCAGTTCTGCCCTCCAAGATAGTCAAAATTGATTATCAATGAACTATTACTGTCTAAAAAATTGAATTGTTACTGTCTGACCTCTCCTCAGATTTTTAACTATATCTGGAGTTATAGAACTCCATTTTAAGCGAGTTTGATCTCGTTGGAAATCTAAGACATGAGGTTACAAGTTATATGAAGGAAGGATAACCGAGTTCTGCCCCCAAGATAGCCAAAATTGCTCATCAACGAACATTGGACTGTTACTATCCAACTGTTACTGTAAAAAAAATTGAATTATTACTTTCTGAACATTATTTAGTATTTTGAGTATAACCAAAGCTACAGAGCTTGGTTTTATGCATGGTTTGTTTCTTTGGAACTCTATAACATGGGTCACAACTTTCATGAAGACAAGTATCTCAAATTTTGTCATCTTAAGATCCAAATCTTAACAGAGAAGTTGAGAGACAACCTGTCCAGTTTTTATTTCTAAGTTCAACAAGTATAAATTCATTTCCCATGTATTTTTTTCCATCATTTCATCCACCTATCATTATTTAACAAACTTCTTAAACCTATAGTAAGCCATTCAAAAATCTCAATTTTTCAAGAAAACACAAACAAATTCAAGTGACTTAATAAGAGAGCTTGTTACCTTTTATTACAAAACAATGAGTCGAGAGATTGAGAACAACCTCTTTTTCCTCTTCTCTTTCCTTCCTTCTTCTAACCCTTCCCTTCCCATTAGTAAATTTTTTTCTAAGTTTTCTTTCTAAATCTTACATGAAACACTCTCAGTTCACTTACTCTCATTTTTCTTTGGAATCAAAAAATGAAGTTACAAGGTTCCTCTTAATTTTTCATTTCTCCTCTTTCTTCCTCTCCTTGGTCGGCCATTACTGTAGGGATTTCTAGAGATTTCTTGTTATTTATAATTATGTTCTTTTCTTATTTGCATCTTGCCCCCTATATTTACTTCTATTTTCACATTGACCCCACCATTCCTTTTATCAATCCATTGACCCCCACTACTTCTCTTTCTCTTTACTAACTCCTTACTCCTTTATTATTGTTTTTAATTTCACCCCTCATTAAATAACTTCTCTATTAATCCAATTAATTTATTCAATTTAATCATTTCTCTACATCCTTTGTATTTTATTTTATTTTACTAAATTAAGATGAGATTACTATAGTCGAGGATTTACATGGGTTTATTTACATAGGGAGACCAAGTCAATCCATTCCTAGAAAAATTACGTATTCCTAGGATAATTATATTATTGCACTAGGGATAACAAGTTTATCACTTAGAAAGTGTGGGCTTATTGTGCTAAGGGAGACCGCATATCAATCCCGTAGAGAGTGGAGATATTTTCTTAGGGAGACCAAGTCCATCCCTTAGTAATTTGAGGGATTATTTCCCTTAGATAGACCTACCAATCCTCTGAAAAAATAAGATTATTGCCCTAAGGGAGATCACATACCAATCCCTTGGAGAGCAAATCTATTGCCTTGGGGAGACCAAATTCATTCATTGGTAATTTGAGGGATCGCTTCCTTTAGGGAAACCAAGTCAATCCATTCCTAGAAGAATTGCACATTCTTAGGACAATTATGTTATTGCACCATGGACGCTTCAGATCCATCCATTCCAAGGTGTATTGTTGAACGACCCTTAGGCATCACCTAGAGAAAATGAAAATAGTCATGTTTAAATAAGTCATTTGTATATAAAAAACTTTCATTCTTATTCTCATTAGGTATGGCAAATTTCCATTTAAGCATAGTGTCAAGTGTGAGGGAGACTCTCCTCTTTCCCTTGGATAGTTGTCAAAGATATTGCACATGTTTTACGGTTTGAACTAACATTCCATTTGTATTTGTTGAAAGCTTTTTAAAATATCGAGGCTCTAACTGTATTTGTAAAGTTGGTAAAGCATAGCCGAAATTTTCTCATCTCACCTTGAGTGGTTAGAATTACCTCAATAAGGAGTTACCACCGATTGAAGAGTTGTTAAAGCTCTGGTTGGGCAGGAGTGTCTGCGGTAATGAGTAGACTTGTCTCGAGTCCTGACCCAGATAGGTATTAGTTGTGTCACATGGAATGGCCTGGAAATGTCAAAAGCAAGCTTTAGTAAGAAATCAATGGCTTTTTTCCCAAGTTCTCACAAACGACGCCATTGATGATGTCTCAAAAAATCCAAATAGCTTAGAAACAAGGTTCATGTGTTCGATAATTTATTAATCACTTGGTTTTATAAATTTGATCAATTCTCCTTAGACAATGTAGATGATAGTTAATGTCTAGTGAGTTAAGAAGACTGGTAGAAGATATCTGCAAAAGATCCTTTTTGGTGAATGAGAGGACTCCTAGATGTTTAAGTATATATCTTTTTAGAGAGATAAAGTGTAATGACATTATATAAAGATAAACTCTGAAAATATATATGCTAACAAATATTGAAAGTGAAGAGATTATGAACTCGAAGCTTGAAGGATTCATGTAGTATTTAAAGCCCATGAGTTTTTTTTTATGGAGAGAAGAGGTTAGAGTGTTATCTTGCCCTGATAGCATTTAATGAGAGATAAATATGGTAGGTAATTGAAAGATTTTTATACACTTATGGATGTAGGGAGAGTAGGATACAAAAAGTAGTTAAGCTCTTCCCCTTGGTTGAGCCCATGAGAGATGGGTCCTTCCTCTGGATAAGTTTAAAAGAGGTGGATCCTTCCCCTTGATGAGTCCAAGAGAGTTGGGTCCTTTCATTAGCTTAGTCCAAAAAAGATAGATGTTTCTTTTGGTGGTGCCCAATAGAGCTGGGTTTGTTTCTTAACTGAACTCAACTATATTGGGTTTGATAACTTGTCAAATCTATGTTGTCTTGGGCTTAGCACATGGCTAAACCCAAGTGTATTGAGTCTTTCAATTAGCTGAACCTAATTATATTGTGTATGACAACTTGTCAGACCTATATTGCCTTAGACTCAACACATGGTTGAACCTAAATGTACAAGGTCCTTCCTTTGGCTGAATCCAATTATATTAAGTTTGGCAACTTGTCAGACCTAAATTGCCTTATTCTCAATACATGACTGAACCTAAATGTACGAGGTTCTTCATTTAGCTGAACTCAATTATATTGGGTCTGATAATTTATCAGGCTCATGTTGTCTTGGCTCAGCACATGACTGAACCTAAGTGTATTAAGTCTTTTCCTTGGCTAAGCCCAAGAAAGGTGGGTTTTTTTTTGTTGTACCCAAAGAAGAAGGGTCATTCTCTTAACAAAGTCCAAGGGATATGGGTCATTCACTTGACCAAGCCTAAGGGAGTTAGGTCATTCCTTTAACTGAGTCCAAAGGATGATGGTCATTTCTTTGGCTAAGTCCAATGAAAAAGATTCATTCATTTGGTTGTGCCAAAGGGAGAAGGGTCTTTAGAGTTTTTTAGGCACGTTAAATTTGGGTTTATCACATGTCTTCCTCATTTGACATGAAAGATCTCACATTAAAATTACAAAAACAAAAATAAAAAATAAAATCCTCGTAAATGGATCGAGTTTAGGTTTAAAACTTTTAGCATTAAAATTTGATATGCATTATACATTCAGTGAAGAACATTGCACACAATCTAAAAAAAATAATATTGCATGCTACACACAAACTTAAAATTAAAACTATGAACATTGCCACAACACACAAATTACTACACGAAAGAGATAAATAGAAACATTGGCTAAATTGGTAATTTAACAAAAACTTCTTTATTATTTATTTGTTGTTTAGTTATTAGACCCAATCCGGCTTAACAGGTTGACTTGGTACCCAAGAGATCTGGGGCCCTGACCGAGTCTGAAGAAGACGAAAACTGGGGTTGCAAACCCGGGACCCGCTGCAACCCGATAAAGACCCAACCTCTTTATTTTTAATAAACAAATGAATCAAATTTCAAATACCTATTTGTTAAGAGATGGAACAAATTCTCTTAAGTGATTGTTCTGAAATCAAAGTAAATAATTTATAAACACCAAGACTAATATATTTATTTACAATAGAAACAATTTTTTCATGGGTAGGTGCTCCCCAGAACAAACTAATTTTTTTGCATAACAAGCCAAAAAATTAATGTACAAACACCTAGCCTTACGAGGGAATCTAAAATGGTAGTTTCATTTTAAGGGTCAATAACAAATTACTACCAAAGATAAAAGATCGTTTTTTGCCTAACAAGCCAAAAAAATTAATGTACAAACACCTAGCCTCACAAGGGAATCTAGAATGCTAGTTCCATTTTAAGGGTTAATGAAAAATTACTACAAAAAACAAAAGGTCATCGTTACCTCATGCGCGAGGGGGTAATCAAAGGTTTTTGTTTTGCTTGTCTCAACCTTATGCATGCGAGCCAACTATTCTTTTTTTATTGGTTACTAGCCCATATCAAAGTTCATTATATAAACACTAGAAGAAAATCTTATTTTTCTAATGAGGAATTTGAAACTCATTAGTATATATACTCTATGTTCACAAGAAGAAAATTGTGTTTTTTCAATGTGGGATAATAAATTTTTTTGGCTTAAATACTTCAATTTAAAATGAGAAGATATTATTTTTTCAATATGAGATAAATTTTTTTTTAAAAATAATCTTTTAAACTTAATTATTTAAAACATATATAGTTTATATCAACATGAATTGTTTCTTAACTTTTTAATGTGAGATACTAAAACCTCAAATATTTTTTTTAATTTTTTTGAGTTGACTCGGGTTAATTTGAGTTAACTCGTGTGACTCAGAACCTAACTCCTTGATCGGGTTAATCCCGAGTTGGGTTCAATAACAATGATTTTTTAAGTGTATTCGTTACGTATTCATTATAATTATATTTTTCTTAAAATTATATCATACCCTTTGGAGGCCCAAAACAATGAAAGAAAAGAAAAGAGAAGGCCACCTAAAGCCATTATTTTATGCGACAACTTTTCCATGTAGCAGCCTAGCAGGTGGAGTACTTTTGGGCTTCAAGTTTGGACAGGCCTAGATTCCATAATTTTCAAAACTAAGCCCACATATTTAGACCGCCAACGTGATGGGCCTACAATGCCATGCATGCATAAGTGACCATACAAATAGAACCAAGGACTAACTACGGGCGCAATTCTCTTTGCTCCTAACTTGGCAACCTGAATGAAGATCCTCCCTCACTCAGACATAGACAACTTCTGTGTTCCTTGTTGTATATACTTTATTTACTTTCACATTTTTTACTTTCCCTGGCGTTTTATACCTTGGATTACTATTTGTTTAAATTGGAACTTAGAATTTTCAATATGGGAAGGTCAAGGTACACTATAAAGAAAGAAACCTTCCA
>Ga0325414_1003049_pt1 | contig 17313 bp, 13 predicted proteins | sample PopdelMetagenome_8_FD_206183 | JGI IMG/M metagenome (GOLD analysis project Ga0325414, IMG submission 206183) | Populus deltoides microbial communities from Bellville, Georgia, United States - Leaf-PdKOR-R3 | ecosystem: Host-associated > Plants > Phyllosphere > Phylloplane/Leaf | place: USA... | reverse complement strand
TGTAGCTCACTTTATACCTGGTTCTTGAGCACGTTGTGGAATCTTAACACTATACTATATAGCTATAATACAGCAACTTTTCTGGCAATTGCAGATTCCCACTAATGGAGGAGATCGGTTTAAGATTTTTATGTTAAGCTTCTTTAGAGAAAACAAGGCATATATCGTTCTTTCTTTTCTTGTTTCTTTGGTGTTTAATTTTCTCACATACCTAAATCTTGCTGGGTGGCTAAAGTGTTTGCAGACGTATCTATAATAGGAATAATTTCAAGATCTGTTTCTGTGAATTTATGCCAGTCACATTAAATTATTAGTCACAGTCGACACAGATGCCCATAACTTCAATATTCTTCAGCCTAATTTCTGATGATAAAATACCAACACTAGGGAAATACTAATGATCAGACAAAACCCTCCAAAAAAAAAAATAATAATAACAACAAAATATATAATTGAAACTTCTTTTATTCTCATTATTTTTATAAAAAAAATCCTGAGATTTTATTTTCTTGATTGAGACACGATATTATTTTAATTCCTGACCATTTTTTATTTCCTATGAAGACAAATTTGTATCAACTTGTCGTTTAATGTTAAGAGCATTGCCTCTTTTTTTCTTTCTTTTTTTTAATCTTGTGCTTTAGTAGTCATGTCAAAATTCGTTGTTCGTCCCTATCCATTTTAGGAATAACTAAAAAGGGATGCATAGTACTTTGAAGATATATTTATATATTCATATCTTATGCCAGAAGGTTTTTAGAATATCGGAAGAGATTTTTTTTTTTTTTTTTTGCCATGCATTTGAAGTCAAATTTACAGTGGATCATACACTTAACTGCATCTTTCCTTTACCAGAATCATCGTGTAATTTGCGTGGCTTCTAGTCTTTATATAATTCAAAACAGTACGAAATTTGATACACTTTGTGATGCTTGCAAAGAAACCTCAACATAAACTATCTCTGCGATCTTTCTTGTTATAACAATATTAGGATTGCAGTTCTGTTCATTTGTGAATGAACACTCGAAATTATATCGACTGCGAAGAACGAGTTCAACAGAACCATGGAGTAATGACTGGTGACTTTGTGAACCTATCCTCACAGTATTTCGGCAACCAACAGATTCGGAACATGGCACCTCGTTTGCAGCCCGCAGTCATGGAGGCAGGATGCCAACAGCAAAATATTAGCCCCGAAAGATCATCCAGTAGCATAATGAGCCGGTTTGAATCTCCGGCTTCATCATTTTACGCGACAGAAAGATGCATGCGGTTTCCGCAGTATGATTGTCAAGTTGGTAGTTCTTTCTGCTCTCAATATTCCAAGTCCTATGATTCACATCAATCTTCCGGTCCAAACTATTCTATTAACTTGGGAGAGCAAGCTGATCACAACTTTGGATTGAACAGCACTTTGGAATCGGTTGTAAAACCCCATTACTCTTACTATAATTCTTTTGACAAGTCAGATAAAGGTCTAAGCAGTTCTTCAGGGAACAAGCTTCCTTCACAACAACACAATAAGTTCTTAGATAACCATGGTACTGTCTCTCTAGGGAATCACGTTTCAGTTCCTTTCCAAGGAAATCAGGATCGTCAAGTACGTATTAATTCTCCATTCTATTTAGTTTCGAAAGTTTAAGCCTCTACCAGATATACATGTTATCTAGAAAATTCATTTTGATCATGGTATGTTGTTTCTGTACAGGTTGGTTGTAATCCATACAGCTCTCCATTTGCAGGGCTGAGCTATAATTCTCTGGAAGGAAAGCAGTCTCCAAGATTTTCTTTGGGAGGTGGTCCTACATCTTCTGGCAAAGATCTGTCAAGTAAAACACGGATAAGATGGACCCAGGATCTTCATGAGAAGTTTGTTGAGTGCGTAAATCGCCTTGGAGGCGCTGAGAGTAAGTAACTTCAGTGTTAGCTTCATGTCCATTTGAGGAGGAGAAATTGTTCATCTCTGTACAATTTGTACTTATTGATTTATCAATTACAGAGGCAACACCTAAAGCAATACTAAACTTGATGGATTCAGATGGTTTGACTATCTTCCATGTGAAAAGTCATCTGCAGGTATTGTTGCTCAACCAAAAAGTTTGGATTTTGTTTTTCTTCTTGTAATTTATATGGGATTTTCTTCCTAAGATCTGTTTGTTATTTCTTCTCTCTTTGGTCTTGCAGAAATATAGAATTGCAAAATACATGCCAGAACCTTCAGCAGGTAAACCCTAGTAACAAAATATGATTTAATTCCCTCGTTCCTTATCTGCTTGAAATTGATCTCATAGTTTCTATTAGAACAAAAAGAATATCACGAAGTGATTATGTGTTGAGCCTGAATATGAATACATGCAAAGAGCTCTTCATGGAACCTTTGATGTTTTAATCCAGAACATCTCTGTCATATAGTATGAACAAGTAACACCACCTTTCAAAACACGTAAAGAGAGGAGAGAGTTCTGCAGGCCTTCGATCCCTGTCAATTTCTTGTAGCAAGGAGTATATCTATATTCATTTGCTAAAATACTATTAAATCAAGTGAAACGATGAGCGGTCCTTCTCTTTCTTCGTCTCAACGGGTCTTGATGACCAAATTAAGAATAAGAGCAGCTTGACCAAACTGCTCTGCTTTCTTGAAAGAGCTATTACGTCTATCATCATGTCAGTAGCTCATTTTTCTCTATGATATAATAAGCATCTCACTCAAAATTTTCAGTTATACAATATAAGGTTATAAGATATAATTTATATAATTTTACATATTTTCTTAAATTAAAGTTTTTTGAACTAGATTCTTGTATAGTTTTACACTATTTCATGTTTAGTTTTATCAAATAAAATAAAAATAATAAAATTTAAATTCATGATTGTTTGGTTATTAAAGCTCTGATACCATGTTAAAAAATCTTAACCTAAAATCAATTAAGCTTTTAAGTTTTTAAGTTGAGATGGTTTTTTGACATGATATTAAAGTTTGTTGACCAAGTAATTAGAAATTCAAATCTCACCACTCTCTAAATTTTTAGATTGAGATGGTTCTGTGATATACTATCAGAATTTATTGATCAGGTAATTATAAGTTTAAATCTCACCATCTCCATTCTAATTAATAAAAAAAATTAAACACAAGATAATGTGGGCTTGTGTAAATTTCAAGTTTAACAAAATTTTATTTAAATGATATGAAAAAGTAATATAAAACTATTTTTTAGATCACTCGTAAGAATTTAGATTTTTATGTTGAGTTGGTTTTTTAATATTTTCAGTATGGAATAATTTGCTAAATTGGTTTTTGGTAGTTTCGGCCTGGATTTGCTAAGTGTCCAGCTTGCTTGTAAACATTATGCTGTCTTTCACTCTACTTAAAATTCTGATTCAAATACCAATTCTATGGCAGGAAAGGCTGAGAAAAGAAATAGCATAAATGATGTATCACAGCTCGATATCAAAACGTAATTCTCATAATGAATCCTTCTTCCTGGTTATTATTCTATTGGTATCCCAACAAGCATTCAAGCCAGATAAATTTCTGAAATTTGAGATTGATTTTCTTGTTTTCTTTTTCTGTTTCTTCTGTATTATCATGTGTGTTAATCCTCTCAGGCAATCACTTAATCTTTATAATAACGAATTTTAACCTCGTCCTGCAGTGGCTTTCAAATCAGAGAGGCACTGCAACTACAATTAGATGTCCAGAGGCGTCTGCATGAGCAGCTGGAGGTACATCCTCAAGATCTTTCACCGATGCCCACTGTTACTTCATTTATGTCAATATAGGTCTTTTCTTTTTATATGCTAGAAAAAAAAACCCTCCAAGGGCAAAGCCGCGAGGTGAGAGAACAAAAAGCTCTAGGAACAGGGAAAAACAAACAAAACAAGAAACAAAAAGAATATATAAAACTATATACCAGAGCCCCTGAGAAGCACCAGCTCCGGCCCCATGTAATTTGGATATTCAAGACCAGGATGATCAGACTTTCAAATTTTACGTTCCAATTATCACTATCTTTACTTAGTTACAATTTTTTGTGACAGATTCAAAGAAATCTGCAACTACGTATTGAAGAGCAAGGCAAGCAACTTAAGATGATGTTTGATCAGCAGCAGAAAACAACTAATAGTCTCCTGAATAAGCAGAATTTGGACATTACTTCTCCGGATGAGCCCACATTTATCCTTGAAGATATTGATGTTTCCATTTTAGAAGGCTCTGATAATAATACACAATTCCCATCCAAGATAAGTTAGATCTTCAAAGCACATAGGACTAGTTTTCATGTACAAGTAGGTACTCATGGGTTCTGGAAAAGTGATTTCTAGTCCCCAGCTACAACCGAATTGCGGATGATCTCTGCTTCTTCATAAAGAAAGTAAAAGCATCTGAATGTACCTATATAGGAAGAGTAAATACATACGAATACGATGTGTGTTCCCATGCATAATACCCTTAAGAACTTGGAGTTTGGGATTCTTTGCAAAACAGAAAGTCATGTGGTTCTTGTAGGGTTCAACTTTCCTGAGTTCTCCATCAGCTTTAGAACGATAGTCTTGCATTGCTATGTACTTCAAGTTCATCATAATAAAAATGTACCAGAGTTTTGATGCATGTCTGCCCTACAGGCTTGGTTAGAAACACCAGTCTTTTAGCTGTGCATGCTGCACTCAATCAGAAGTCGACCAAAAATAGGAATACAAGTTTTTCCATTTTCATTCTGTTATTAGCAAAACATTTGATTAATTGGAAGAAACAAATGTTAATTTTTTTTTGTAACTCACTTACAAAATGGTAAGATGTCTATTGATATGGGAATTAAACAATTTTCCATAAGATCCAGCACATCGGCCTGCATGCATGCTGCTATCTCCGAACATTCACTTAAGAGGGTGAGACTATCTGCGATACGGTTTTGATGTAAAAACCAGAAAAGATAGAATTCTCACACCCTATGCAGTCCGGTCGCTGCCACTCCCCACTCTTTGAAGAAACCAAAGAGATACAGAAATGGAAACAAAGAATCTGTCAGAAACCGCAAGTTCATTTAATCATTCATATTTTCTTGTTCTGGATACAAAACAGCTTTGACTTAAAAATAATAGTGCTAGGAATAACCTCCAAGTAAATGTAAGTGCAAGATAAACTAAATGAAGTAATTGACTTTAAATGAAACTTTTGACTGAACTATGGAAGGCAGCAACTTTCAAAGTTCACTTCTTATTCCAAGAGTTCTTCATTAAATGCTCGTGCATCAGTTACCCCCGGTTGAAGGAAAAGACTTGTCCCCAATTCACTGTTAAAGGTTGATGAAGCAACATATTCTGCTGGCAGATCAATCTTGTAGGCGTTTTCTCCTATTTTCTTGAGAACTCTAAAAGGACCATCAGCTCTTGGCACAAGTAATGCAGGGACAGTACAAGGGCTCAAGCTCTCTCTTATCAAGCCTTTAGACAGGAGCTCATCAACTTGCCTCTGTAGTTCTTCATACTCCTTAGGGCTCATCTTATAGGCAACTTTATGAGGAAAGGAAACACCAGGAACAAAATCGATGCAGTGCTGAATCTCTCGCATTGGAGGAAGGCCTGGCGGAATTTCATCAGGTATAACATCTTGAAACTCTTGAAGCAAAGGCTGCAAAGAGGCTGGAACCTCTTCCTTTGTCATTTTCTTCAATCACCAACAGAGCATAGGTCATATTAGATCCTGCCAAAACTTTAGTAAACTGTGACTTAGAAAGCAAATTATTTCCCGCCCCTTGAAAAGGTTCGGGATGGCTTTCGATTTTTGCAGGATCTAATACAACTTTTACTCCATCTTTGACAAAAGAACATGTATTTTTATAGCCATCATGGATAGCCCTTCTATCATATTGCCATGGTCAACCAAGTAGTGAATGGCAAGCAACTATATGAACAACATCACACATAACAACATCTGTATAATCCTTACCAATTGAGAATTCAACTAAACACCTTTTATTTACCTCCATTTCGATTACTGTTTGCAACCATTTGAGATTGTACGGGTGTGGATGATTTTTGGTTTCGAGTTTCAGTTTTTCCACCAAGTTTTGAGACAAAATTTTCACAACTCCCGCTGTCTATGATAACATCACATACCTTTCCATGAGAAGTGTATATTACGAAGCCATTCATCAGCAGAATGTGCAACACTTAAACTCCTATGAATAACAAGCATCTCTCTCTCATCTCTATAAGTGATTTTCTCTTCATTGCTCAGGCTGTCCTCATTGTTGGAACAGTCAAAATCAACTTCCTTCTCCAATACTTCTTCAACAAAACTGATAGTTATTCGATTTGGGCGATCTGCAGCTATGTGACCATATCCATGACATTTGAAACACTGCTTTGAATTAGAGTTAGAACTGGCAGGACAGTTAGATTGAGAAGTACCATCACGTCTAGGAGCTGCTTTGGAAGAAGACGTTTATGGAATTGACATGGCTTTAGTGATGGGACTGCTTCTTGGAAAGCTTTCTTTGCTCATAGGTTGGCGATTACTCCTACTCTTCTCCTGCTTTTCTACCTTGGATGCAAGTTTGAAGACATCATTCAAAGTCCAACGTGGTTGCAATTGGACAACACTAGAAATTTCTTCACGAAGCCCAGCAACATAGCGAGCTATGGTCTGCTCCTCTGGTTCATTGACATCACATCACAACATCAAATGCTTAAACTCAGTGGTATATTCCTCAATAGTCAACCCTTCTTGTCAGAAATTGTGAAATTTATGGAAAGCATCCATTGTACAAGTCTCTGACAAAAACTTCCTCTTCAGCTCCTTCATTTTTTCCCATGTTATAATCCGCCTCTTCCCTTCTTGCTCTCTTTGTTTCTTCAAGTTGTCCCGCCAAATGGAGGCATCTTTCTTCAACTTGATTGACACAAGTTTCACCTTCTGACTTCTAGACACGTCATTAAAGTTAAAAATTCTTTCTACAGCATTAATCCAATCAATAACTCTCCTGGAAAGGATCGATGTCGAATATGAACCTCTTCTATATATAGATGCATTAGAATGACCGTCATGGAAAGGATTGATGTCTTCTTCATCATCTAAATCCTCATGCCCAAGATTAGGAGGAAGACTGTCATAATTCATAGCTTGAAGTTGTTGGAGCTGCTGCACCTACCTTATTAACTCATTCCTTTCAATATCATGAAGATCACGTTCACGTATTGAAGCTGCTGGAGCAACATGATTTTTTACATGACGACGACGACGACCAGCCATCTTAGAATGGCTCTTATACCAACTGACACGATTATGATGTAAGAACCATAAAAGATAGAATTCTTCCACTCACCACTCTTTGAAGAAACCAGAGAGATACAAAAACGGAAGCAAAGAGTCTGACAGAAACTGTCAAGTTCATTTAATCATTCATATTTTCTTGATCTGAATACAGAACTGCATTAACTTAAAAATAATAGTGCTAGGCACAACCTCCAAGTGAAGGTGATAACATTTAGATAAACTAAATGAAGTAATTGACTTTAACTGGAAATTTATTTTAAATAAATAAATTATAAATAAAAAATTAATTTTAAAGGATCCTTGCTTGGTTTTTTCCCTCGTATAACCCTTGATTTTTCTAGATTTAATTGTTGTGACTAATCGATAATTGATAATAAAAATGGTGAGAATTAATTATTCAATCTTTTAGCTTCTAGAATTAATTATAAAAAGAGGAGTGAATGAAGAGTTTAGTACTTGTAATTTTTTATATTTTTAAACGTTCTTTCTCGTCTCATTTTTAGTGTTTTCATTTCTTTTTATGTTTTGATTTTTTTTCAGATTTAGAATTTATGTTCATGTTGTTGAGAGATATTTGATTTATATAATTTTTAATTTAAAAACTTTATTTAGAAGTGTTTATAAACCTAGGTGGTGGTGTTGGAATCTTAAGAGGCATATTGCAAACATCCTTATTTCACAAGTGAGGAGCAATAAAACTTTAAGGATAAATGATTCTTCTTTAACAACAACAAAAATCTCATTGTTTTAAAGTGCTTCAACAAGTAAATATCTTTCTTTATTTTAATTTAAATGTGCGCGCGCGCGCGCGTGTATTATGTATGTTATAATTATATTTATGTTGAAAACATGTTTTGCTATAGGTTATTATTTTGCATGTTTATAGATTTAAATTTGTATTAACTTTAAGCTTTCCTTGAAATTTTTTGAAAGTATTATTGAAATATTCTCGAATAATGAAAAGCCTAAAGTATATTATAACTTGCACAAGGCCTAATATTACTTACTTAGTTAGTGAACTGAGTAGATTTACAAGTAATTCAAGTATGGATCATTGCAAGGCAATATAAAGAGTACTTAAGTATTTAAGGTATATATTGGACTATTGACTACACTATACTAGTTAGAATAGTATAGTGATGCTAATTGGATATCCAACACTAAAGATTCAAAATTCATAAGTGGATATGTCTTCACACTTGGTGGAACAGTTGTCATGGAAACCCTCCAAACAGACATCTATTACTAGATTCATAATGAAATCAAAGTTTATTACTCTTGATAAAGTTAAAGAGGAAGCCAAATGAATTTATAATTTCTTAGAGGATATTTAATGTTTGACCAGAACCAGTGCCAACTATTTATCTCCATTGCGATAGTCACTCAACAATTAGTAGGGCACAAAATAATATGTATAATGAAAAGTCTAAACATATATGATGTAAACATAATATCGTTAAACACTTGCTCTCAAATTGAATTATTTCCATTGACTATATAAAGTCAAAGAAAAATATTATGGATTTGTTAACCAAAGGTTTTGACAAGAGAGTTTGTATATAATTCATCAAGGAGAATGAGCTTAACAGTTTTAAAAGATGAAAGATAGTAATGATGGTAACCATACTTAGTTGATTGGAGATCCCAAGTTTATGTTTAAATAAAAAACCAAGTCATATAATATTCTCGGTAGCACTAGAAAAATATTATTTACTGCTTATTCCTATGATGAAATAAGTGTTAATTGCAACGTGATAAAATCTGAGCTGAGCTCTTAATGATTTTCATATCTTGGTACACTAAATGAAGTATAGCAGAATACTCTAAAATGAAAAACCACCCATATGAGTAAGAATTACGATCATTTCTTTGAGAATTTTGATAAATGTTGAATCATTTAAATCCACTCATGAATTCAAGAGTTGTCTAGGGCTAAAACGAGCATAATAGTGAGAATTAAAGGAAATCTCTAGGTAGAGAATTATATGAGTACTATTATTTTAGTTTACATAAAGGCTAAATAGTTCAAAACATTGCGTTTACAATTTAGCCGAGTAAATCTAATTGTATTTCACTAAGGAAGATTTAATGCCAAAAGCTACCTATCCTAATATAGTAATCTACTAAATAAGTATCTCTCAACAAATCTTTAAGTTGTTTTCAAATTGGTGAGACAATTTCCATTCATGTAGGTTATTGATGGAAATTTATTTTAAATAAATAAATTATGGGTGAATGATAAATTAATTTCAAAAAGCCCTTGGTTTTCCCATTCAAAGAACTCTTAGTTTTTTCAAATTTAATTCTTGATTTATGGTTGGAATTAACTCTTATTAATTCTTCAACCTTTTAGCTTCTAAAATTCATTATAAAAAGAGGAGTGAAAAAAGAGTTTAGTACTTGTATTTTTCATATCTTTTTTACTCTTTCTCACCTCATTTTTAGTGTTTTCACTCTTTTTTATGCTTTGATTTCCTCTCAAATCTAGAGTTTGGGCTCATCTTATTGAGAGATGTTTGAGTTATATAATTTGTAGTTCAAAGACTTTGTTTAAAAGTGCATTTAAATCAAGGTGGTGTTGTTGAAATCTTAAGAGGCATATTGCAAACATCATTGTTCTACAAGTAAGGAGCAATAAAAATGTAAAGATAAATGATTCATCTTATCCTTGGCAATAATAAAAAGTCTCATTACTTTAAATTACTTCAACAAATAAATATTCTTCTTTATTTTAATTTAAGCATATATATTTTTATTATCAGTATACATGCTAGGACTTTGAATTAATATTAATTATAAGCTTGGATATATATGTTTAGCATATATACTAATATTATATTTGTGTTAAAAACATATTTATCATGAATTATTATTTTGCATGTTTAAGGATTTAAATTTATATAAATTCAAGGTTTTTTAAAAAAAAATTATGTTTAGTACGAAACAAACATCATAACATAATTTTTTACTCATCATTAAAAGGCAGCAACTTTCAAAGTTCACTTCTTATTCCAAGTGTTTCCTCATTAAATGTTCCTGCATCAATCTGATCATTATATAAGTGTACGTGGAAAATAAAATTCAGCAAAAGGTAGAAGGCATGGGATATAGTTGCTTGAATATCACAATTTAAGAAGATAGAAGGCATTAATTGTAGTCATGCTAGAGAGATTGAAATAGTCTTGGACACGGACTGTACAGAACATACAGAAAGTTGTACATTATCAGATTATTGTTGAATATGTCTGACTCTTAATCGTTTGATAAAAAGATTAAAACTAAAGATTTTGTGAATCGTTTCTTTTATTGGTCATAAAAAATCAGGACATTGAGGGAATTCTATAAGCAAGGTGGAGCACATCATTTTGGTCAGACACAAAAAATGAAGTTATACTTCTTTGATGGCTGTCGATCATGTATCTTGGAGTACACTTGCATGCTAGCCCATGTCATATCAATGAACGCTTCCCAAGTCAACTCGATCAGCTAGCATCGGCTCTTTGCATAAGTGAACGCTTCTTGGATATTAAGCAAGATAATGATATGGAATTGCTACTTGCACTTCAAGCTCATACAGGTTCCCCGGCCTCATCATGATACAGAGATGCTTGTTAACCTAAAGAGATTTCCTGCAAGAATTCTTTCTTACTCTTTATTTCTGAGACTGAATATATATATATATATATATATACATAGCAGTTTACAGCCTTACTAGCTGTCTTTGGAAAGAAATCAACTCCCATCCCATAACAATCAGGATTTACATAAATAGGAGATATACTAAAATATGACAGCTATAGTTTCCTGTTGTGTATAGATTTGTACAGCTCATACCAACACTCCCTCTCAAGTTGGTGAAAAAATGTCTTTGATACCCAGCTTGTCAAGTGAGTTGTGAAAGTTTTTGTTGGAGACAGCTTTTGTAAGTATATCAGCAAGTTGATCCTCTGACCTGACGAAGGGAAAACAAATCACTTTTTCTTCAAGATTCTGTTCAATAAAATATCGGTCTATTTCAATGTGTTTTGTCCTATCATGCTAGATTGGGTTCTGAGATATTTTAATTGGGCCTATTATCACAGTACAAATTCATTTCTGAGTTAGGAGCAAAGCCAATTTCTGAGAGTAGTCTTCTAAGCCATAGGAGCTCACAAAGCCCCTTCACCATACCTCTAAACTCGGCTTCAGCACTTGACAGTGCTACCACTTTCTGTTTCTTACTCCTCCATGTAACCAAGTTACCTCCGACAAACATGAAGTATCCTGATGTAGATTTTCTGTCATACAAGTTTCCTACCCAGTCAACATCTTTATAACCTTCAATGTCTAAGTGATCATTCTTGGAAAATATAAGCTCCTTCCCCGGAGTTGATTTCAAGTACCGAAGAATTCGAACAACTGCATCCATATGGTCTTTACTAGGACAATGCATAAATTGACTGACTACGCTCACAACATAAGAAATGTATGGACAAGTATGAGATAAATAAATTAGCTTACGCACCAGTCTTTGATACCTCTCTTTATTAGTTGGTTCTTGATCAGGGTACTATCCAAGTTTCTGATTCTGAACTATTGGAGTATCCGCTGGCTTGCAATCAAGCATTCCTACTTCAGTAAGTAGATCAAGTACATCCTTTCTTCGTGATAGAAAGATGCCTCGTCTTGATCTAGCCACTTCGATTCCAAGGAAATACTTCAGTCCACCCAAGTTTTTCATTTCAAAATCTATAACCAACTGTTTCTGCAGTTTGCAGATTTCTTCTGTATCATCTCCTGTAATTATCATGTCATCTATATAAATTATCAAGGCAGTTATCTTACCTTGTCGTCATTTGAGAAAGAAAGTATGATCTGAGTTGCTTTGTTGAAAACCACACTTTCTCATAGCCATGCTAAAACGACCAAACCATGCACGTGGTAACTGTTTCAATCCATATAAAGCTCGTTGTAACCTGCAGACAATTCCAGGGGAGGATGAGATATAACCCGATGGGATATCCATATATATTTCCTCCTTAATATCTTTATGAAGAAAGGCATTCTTCACGTCAAATTGATGTAAAGGCCAATCTAGATTTGCAGCCAAGGATAACAACACTCTAACAGTGTTTAGCTTTGCTACTGGGGAAAACGTCTCCTGATAGTCTATTCCGTATGTCTGAGTATATCCATTGGCCACTAACCTCGCCTTGTATCGTTTAATTGAGCTATCTACTTTATGTTTAATAGAGAACACCCACTTACATCCAACAATTTTCTTCTCATTCAGCAGTAGAATAAGATTCCAGATTTTGTTCCGATTTAAGACTTCCATTTCTTCTTGAATTGCTAATGACCATTTTTTATATGCTAAAGCTTCATGGACTCCGCAGGGGATGTGATAAGAAGACAGCTTGTGTGCAAAATCTATATGAGGGTCGGACAATCCTCTTGTTGTCATATGATTAAAGATCGGGTACTTGGATTTTTCCTTTCACCACCTGGAGAGTAACGAGCTGGAGTTTTGCCTCGGTTATGCCTGAAAGGTAAGTGATAACCAGTAGCGGTATCCAAAACATTGCCAGAAGATAATGAAGGTGATGTTACCTCATGAATATTCTCAGGGGAAGGATTGTCATTGTCGGGTACATCAAGAAGAGGGGTTTTTCTACTAGGAGATTCAAGCTCTTATTCTTGTTCAGCTTCAGCTTCTTCACTTAGGCCAATATCTGCAACCGGTGATGGTGCTACTGTCACCACAATTTCTTCAGCCACAATAGCCTCTTCAGCATGTATAATAACAACTTCTATAAGAGATGCTACTGTCACCACAACTTCTTCAGTTGGACCAGCTTCTTCAACATGTATAACAGCAGCTTCTGTAGGAGATGCTACTGTCACCACAGCTTCTCCAATCAGACCATCCCACCACTTCTGCTATTCATCCCAAATCTCCCTCTGAAGAGGAGAAGTTGATATTTATGATGAATAAAAATTGTCCGACTCTACAAATGTGACATCCATTGTTACATAGACTCGTTTTTTATTTGGATCATAACAACAATATCCTTTCTTGTTGGTACCATACCCCAAAAAAATACACCGAACAACGCAAGATTCAAGTTTGGTCCGTTGATTTTTATGCAGATGAACGAATGCAACACAACTGAATACACGTGGTTTAATAAGCAGTGGAGATGGTAGAGTAACATGTTATGACAGAACCTATAATGGAGTTTTGAAATCCAAAACCTTAGAGGGTATTCGGTTCATCAAATAAACAGCAGTAACAACAACATTATCCTAATGGTCACCAGGTGCTTTCGATCCAATCAATAGTACACGTGCAGTTTCTAAAATATGTCAATTTTTTCGTTCGGCCACTCTATTTTGTTGCGGAGTTTGACTACATGAAGACTCATGGAGAAGACCATTTCTTTGAAAGTATTCTAAGAAATCTCGATTCATATTCTCTCCCCCCATTGTCAAATCGAAGAATATGATTTTTTGCTGAAAATTGGTTTTAAATCATAGCATGAAATGCTTGAAATACACCAAATACTTCATCCTTGCGTTTCAATAAGTATAGCCAAGTCATCCGCGTACAATTATCTACAAAAGTCATAAATCATCGTATAACGAAACAGTTGTAAAAGGGAAAGGTCCCCAAACATCAGAATGGATCAGAATAAATGGAATATCACTTTTATTAAGACTAATTAGAAAAGATACACGATGACTCTTGGCTAAAATACAAGTCTCACATCTAAAATCTGAATATCTCAAAGTTAAAAATAACTGCGAAAATAAATACTTCATGTAGCCGAATGAAGGATGTCCTAATCAGTAATGCCATAGCCATATTTGTTCTTCGTTTGCACTAAATGTTCGACTCATAGTATTGACTCTGCCCGAATTGAAGTCATCCACATAGTATAACCCATCTCTCTTAGTACCACGCCCAATGATCTCCTTCGTGAGAATATCCTGAAAAAGACAAAATTGTGGATACATCAACACTACACAGTTGAGTTCTTCGGTGGCTTTACCCACGGATATTAATTTACTGGAAAGAGATGGTACTAATAGAGTATTAGGCAATGAAATTGACAATGATATATCTACGGTTCCAACTCCTGTAACTAGATACATAACCCTATTGGCGTTGAATATATATACTAGTCCGCCTTGGTTCTGTAATTTCTACAAGATCATCTGGACAAAATGTCATATGATCAGTGGCTCCTAAATCCATTATCCAGTCATTATTATTACCTTCCTTAGACACAAGTAAAGCACTGTTGTCACAACAACAATTGTTACCTTGATTACCAAGAGGGGCAGTCATGAGCTCCTTTGACTTCACAAGTGGAGCAAGTGAAAGTTTGGGTTCTCCAGTCACGGGTTCTGCATTAACCATGGTTGCTCTTCCAGTTCCACCAGCAAATTATGCATTAACCATGATTGCTCTTCCAGTTTCACCAGCAGATTCTCTATGTTCTCTCACCTTAAATTCAGTCTACCATTTTGGGTAACCATGCAGCTTAAAACATGTTTCATGGGTATGTTTCATGTTCCCACAATAAGAGCATCCATTACTTCCTCCCTCCACTTGTCCCTTAGCCTTTAAAGGATTCAGTTTTCCTCCGTTTGATGAGGAAGTCCCTGGTTTGGCCACCTAAAGTGTAAACTGATGTTGTGAACTAGTTCTCACTCCTCTAGAGATCATAGCAGCTGCTGGAATGGTTCCATTATTTGAGAGCATGATTGTCTGTCTGATATCTTCTCCTCGGACATATGCATACACCTATTCCACAGTTGGAAATGGCTTTAGTTGAAGAACATCGCTTCTGATCTTGTCAAGCCTGTCATCTAATCCATCAAGGAAAGTATACATCTGATCCTCTTGCAAGAGAGTATTATATTTTTGTATGTCATAAACACATTCCATCGGGTTCGGGCAGCGAAAATCAATCTCCCTTTATAAGTCTTGAAGACAATTGTAATATGTCTCAATTGGTTCCCCAGATTGTTTCATTCTAGTTACCCGTCTCTTTAAATCATATACTTGAGATGTGTCAATCCCATCAAAATAGGTTGTAGCAATTGAATCTCATACCTGTTTAGCCGTAGAAAATCGAATGAAGTTGCTGACCAAGGATGGATTCATTGAGCCAATTAACCATCCCTTTACAATAGAGTTCTCTGTCCTCCATCTTCTAAATAAAGGGTCATTCGGTTCTGGTTGTGGAAGATCATCATTTATATATTTCAGCTTGTCTTTTCCTGAGATGAACATCTCAACAATTTGGGACCATAAAGCGTAATTGGTACCATCAAGTTTGATACCAATTTGTGTTGCTGTAATATCCTGCATTACTGCTGGAGTCTGAGTTTGATTCTGGTTTATGGCTTGAGTCATTCTTGCCATAAGGTCTTCAAAGTTTGCAGTTGTATTTGGTTGCTTTAGTTCAACCAAACCGATTGATGTTGTCGTTGCCTCCATTGTCGTATGTTGCTATTATGGTAGCAACTTTCATTGTAGCAAAGATCAGATAAAGGATCTCAGCTCTGATACCATGATAACCTAAAGAGATTTCCTGCAAAAATACTTTCTTATTCTTTATTTTTGAGACTGAATATATATATATAGCAGTTTAAAACCTTGCTAGCTGTCTTTGGAAAGAAATCAACTGCCATCCCATAATAATAGGGATTTACATAAATAGGAGATATATTAGAATATAACAGCTATAGTTTCCTATTATGTATAGATTTGTATAGCTCACGCCAACAATGCTCTCTTATCAATCATCCAAGCGTAACATTTTCAATGAATCCAATTTGCAAACAAATCTAAAACCTTATTCATGTAATAACCAACACCATAAAGCAAAAGGATTGACCATCCTTCATGTCAAAAGTCACTTGCAGGTGCTTAAGCTTTAAGCTTGAAATCAGGTTGTGTTTGGTTTCACCTAAGCTTATTTGTATTTATCATCCTTCTCTAATAATTTGCAAATATCAATCTGATAGGTACTTGTCAGAATGTAAACAAGGTCAATCTGTGTTGCATTGTTTAAGCACTTTTGAAGGCAATCATCTACTTGTAATTTTCATATCAATATCGGTTTTCTGCAGAAGTACTTAGTATCAGTGACATGCCCCAACTTGTCCCCTCGCCTGGAAGTAGCCTGGAAATCAAGGAGGCACAGCAACTGCAGCTAGATATTGAAAAGCATCTTCACGAACAGTTAGAGGTATTGCCTTATGCTTTGAAATTTTGAAATACCGAGCGAACCAACTGTTATGTGCTTGAACTTGATACTTGACAGAAGCAAATGCTTCATATGGCTATGTACCAGTTATCAAGTTCTTTTCAGTTGAGAAACTTCTCTTCTCATGTATTTACCCTTTCGGAACAGATTCAGCGAAAACTAAAGTCGCAAGTTGAGGAAAATGGGAGGCAGCTGAGAATATAGCTGGAGCAACAACAGAGAACAAACAAAAGCCTATGCTAAACCTGAGGCTGAAAAGCCTGCAGACTACAGTGCGTCAGTGCCCATTAATCGACCTTGAAGATGCCAAGATTTCTGATGGAGAAATGCTGGCTTCTCATCTAGTTAGCTCTAGTCAAGTCTTCTTATATGATCAGCAATAAAATTCCAAAAGGACTGACCATCTGCAAGGATTAACACTTGTTTACTGGAAAGTAAACCTTATTCTGTCTGCTTTACATGTGGAGCATCAGTTCTGAGAGGTGAGATTCGGGAGAAAATAAAAATGCCATGCCAGGTTTATATGACTCAGCCATCAGGAATGTATCATAGGGCCATGCTTGCTGACATGAGAGCATCGAGTTTTGGACTGGAGTCTTGACCATCCATTGATCTTGTTATGTTGCGATTTGATGTTTATTGAATAATTTGATGCCAAATGCAATAATTTCTTAAAAAATAAAGAAAAAACATTTTACCTTTTCAATATATTCTCAGCACAAGTTAAATGTTGGATTACTAGTAACAAGGTAATTACTTATATATATATATATATAT
>Ga0325414_1003047_pt1 | contig 17314 bp, 8 predicted proteins | sample PopdelMetagenome_8_FD_206183 | JGI IMG/M metagenome (GOLD analysis project Ga0325414, IMG submission 206183) | Populus deltoides microbial communities from Bellville, Georgia, United States - Leaf-PdKOR-R3 | ecosystem: Host-associated > Plants > Phyllosphere > Phylloplane/Leaf | place: USA... | reverse complement strand
CCAGTTTGTTAAGAATTTGAAGAATTTGAATAGAATCTTCAAAAATAATTCTCATAATAAAAAGGAGAAAATAATACATATATTTAACCTAGTTTAGCCGATTACCTATTCCACAGGCACGCAAGTATCGTGCGTGTACAGTGATGAGTTAATTAAAATCCAAAGTGCACAGTGTTAAGTGAATTGAAATTGTAAGACCGGGGAAGAGAAGAGACTTACCTGCTAGTTCTGGAGATGAAGACGTGATGGAGGACTGGTCGACTAGTTACTTTCTTCCTCTGCTTTCACCTCTGTTCTTGCTTTTCTCTGATCGGTTTCTTCCTGTCCGTCCCCTGTTCTGCGTGTGTTTCGTTCTCCTGTGGCCGGTCGTCTCTATTTTTCCTGGGTTTTTATCGTTCGTTCGTCCTCTCTGCGTTTGCTTGTTTTTCCCCTGCTTTATTTTTCCCCAGTTCGTTCCTCCTGGTGTGCTCTGTGTGTTTCGTTCCCCTGTTGTGTTCTGTTCGTGGGTTTTCTCTGTTCTTTTCGTTCTCTCCGTTCGTCCTCTGGTTCTCTCGGTTTGCTCTCAGTCCTCTGGTCTTCCTCCTCTTCGTCCTTGGTTCGTCCTTCCCCTTGATGTGATGATTGATATTTCACAAAAACATAAGAGATATATTAATAAATAAAGATATCAAATAAACAAATCTTTCGATGAGAGAAGGCTTTACCTCAAAATGAACATATTACTATAATAAAACACATTCAACAAACCATAAGTGACGAACTTAAATTATTTATAACTAAGAGGATAAGTGTTTTATTATAAAGAGAGTTATTATAGACTGTGAATGCTTGTATTGTTCTAGTACGAATTACTATAAACTATGAATGTTTTCATTGTATACTATTTTGAGTTTACTCTTTTTTTAAAGTACTGTTGGTTAGGGAGGCGTAACAGCAAAGGCTACCCTTACAACGAAGAATTGCAAAAACTGTAAGGTGTGGGGTTGCCTTTTTGGTCGAGAAGAAAATGATCCGTTCAGATTTTGGTGGGGCAGCACGATCCAGGCTATAGATACCTAGCGCTTGATATAACCCAAATAATAGACACTTAGCACTAAGGCTAGCCAGCGAGCCTGGCAGCAGCACAAGGTTGCAGATATTTGACGCCGAGGTTCTCATGCCCTAGATGCTAGGTAAACTCGCACGCCGTGTTGAAGACCTGACGAGCGGGTCTGCAGGCCCGTGCGTATGCTGTAAAGATAAAATAAATTAATATAATTTTTTTTATATTAATATTTTTATCATTTCAGGTTAGGTTGAATATCCTTATAAAAACATGTTTGGTTTTACGTTTCAAAAATACTTTGAAAAAAATTTAATTTTTTTATTGTTTTTTATTTTAAATTAATATTTTTTTTATTTTTAAATATATTGATTGAGTTTGACTGCACAACCACACTCAATGAGAATATATTAAGTTGGATCCTGCTCAGCGGGACCCATTCCAGTTAGGTGCTGCCACCAGAAAAACCCAAAATAGCTTTGGGTCCAGCTATTGCTGGACCCATCAGCCTTGGCTCCTGCTACGAGCAGGACCCACCAGCGTGGGTCCTGTCCCTAACGGGACCTATCAGCGTTAGGTCTTACTGGACCCATTAGAGTTGTGTACTACCCCGAGCAAAACCCAAGACTTTAATTTTATTTTTTTTCATACTCATTTGAGGTTGGGCTGAACTTCATTATTGAAGCATGTTTGTTTTTACCTTTCAAAAATGCTTTTATTTTTTATATTGTATAAAAATGCTTTTATTTTTCAGAAATTTTATTTTTTTCTTTATTTCAAATTAAGATTTTTATTTTTTTCTCTTGATTTTTTTTCAAAATAAAAACATTCAGAAAAATTATAATTCTAATATTGTCATATTAAAGTTGATAAAGCTCCAAATAAATTTTTTATTCACATAATATATTTTATATATTTTTATCATATAAGAGAATTTTTTTAACAATAAAATTTATTAAAAAACAATTCATAAATATTATAATCTAATATTATTTTGGACCAATGCTTTAAAATTATTTTGTCAACCATGACCCAATAATGATGAGCCCTGCACCCAGCTGAACCCAATGCTACAACTATTCATCAGTGTTGAGTCCTGCTTTTAGCAGGACCTGTCCATAATTGTTTTTTAATTTTTTTTTCTTGTAATTTTTTTTCGATACAGTAAAGGAAAAAAAATTTAAAGGCGACGATGGGTGAGTTAGGGGTATAACACCGGTCATCTCTCTCATCGGGATTGGAAACCATATCAGCCCCTTCCCTCGCACCTGCGGCCAAAGAAGTTAAGAAAGCAGCGGATAGCACTGCACCAGAAAAAGCATATTGGAGAAAAAAAAAGAAGCCATCCAATGCTTCTGCATCGAAAAAGGTTAAGCCACTACAATAGCATTGGGAGGATTTCTCGGACGTGGGTGCGGGATGGATGGAAATTGTCCCTTTTGAGAAAGGCCGAATCTTAAAAATAAAAAAATTAAGAATTATTATTATATTATTTAAAAGTTTGGTAATTATAATTTATTGGAGACCTAAAAGCAATAGATTCGGATCCAAATATCTTGGGTCCTGCATCAGGACTAAGATATTTATTATAATTAAAAGTATTAATATCAAAAATATTTTTATTTGTGTTATAAAAATTATTATTTTTATTATAATTAATATTATTAATATAATAATTAATAAATTAAAAATATTCTTATTTATGTTATAAATATTGTTATTTTTATTATAATTAACGTTAATGATATTAAAAATATTATTATTATTATTCTCTTGGGTCGTGAGTCAAGACCCCTTAGCCTGAGGTCGTGCGTACCGTTAGCCTTGGGTCCTGTGTTAGGACCCGATTCTCAAGGGTCCAGCGTGGGTATCCAAGGCTAAGGGGTCCTGCATTCGAACCTCATCTCTTGGGTCAAGCGTCGAGACCTGTTTTTCTTGGATCCAGCATAAGAACTCATTTCTATTAGGTCTAGCGTCAGGACCCAAGGTTCTTGGGTCTTACGTTTTTTGTGTTATAAATATTATTATTTTTATAATAATTAAAGGTATTAATATCAAAAATATTATTATTTGTGCTATAAATATTATAAGAACTTGGGTCAGGAGAGTTTAATATTATTATTAATATTATAAATATTATTATATTCATTAATATTATTAAATTTATAATAAATATTATCACTATAAAAAAACATAGAATTAATTTAAAGGGTAAAATAATTATTATTATTAACTAGGGTGAGACATTCCCTTCCAGACCCAAGAAACTTGGAACTAGAAATAGGCGCCTCACCCAAGGAACTTAGGTGTGGCTAGAGCGCAGATCCATATCCATTGGGTCTTGCAGCCCCGCCTGACCCACGACTAGTGGTCCTTGTCAGGACCCAATCTTTTGGGTCCTGCGTTATGACCCAAGACTAATGGGTTCTGCTTCAGGACCCAAAGCTCTTGGGTTTGTCGGCACGACCCAAGGTTGATGAGTCTTGCGTGAGGATCCAATTCCCTTGAGTCATGCATCAGGTACCAATTTTCTTGGGTCCGGCATCAGGACCCAAGGCTAATGGGTCCTGCATCAGGACCCAATTCTCTTGGGTTCAACGTCAGGACCCGAGGTTCTTGGATCTTAAGTTTCTAAATATAATTATTTGTATTATAAATATAATTATTTTTATTATAATTAATATTATTAAGAAAATAATTAATAAATTTGAAAAATATTATTATCAATATTAAAAAACAACCATAGATTTGATTTCAAGTTTAAAATGAAAAATTATTATGATTATTATTATTATCATTTATAAATTTTAAAAAACTATTATTACTATCGAGGACAAACCATAAATGTTTTTGAAGGATTAAAAAAAATAAAAATTTTGACAGATAAGTTAAATATTATTATTAATATTATAAATATTATTGTTGGATTTGGCGTTGCAGCCAAACTCAACGCTTTTGAGTTTGACGTTACAGCTAGATCTAACGCTCTTAAATCTTATATTTTTATAATATTTTTTTAAATAAAAAGTGAGTTCACAGCATAGCACGAATCATCTAACTAGTATACACTAAATATCTACCTCCCCGTTTTGATATATCACATGCATATATTTAAAAGAAATCAAGATGTTTAAGTTGCTAGTGTCTAAACTCCTGGTCTAAATAGTAAAAGTAACTTCTTTCATGTCCAAATTACACCACCGACTCACCATATAGTTGGAAGCACATTAATTACTCTCATGACTTTATATTATAATTAATTAGGAGTTTAAAAAGACGTCAAGACACGCCATCTTTAATGGATGGTCCTTGCATAACTTTTATCATTTAATAGCTCACCGCTAATTATAAAAACCTATCACATCATATGATTACTCTTAAACTAGACAATTTAATATTCTTCCTTCTTCTTCCTTTTCTCTTCATGCAAGTGGACATGATTCATGGATATATATAAAAACCAATGAAATATCAAGTAGGGGGGGTTTAACTAATTCAACTAATATAGAAACATCCTGATATTTCATTAGCTTCACACATCTATCATCTTCTTTATTCTTTACATTCTCCACACATATAAAATAATATTTCATTGTTATTTAACCGATTAGAATAAAATATTAGAATAAAATATAACCTCGAAGGCTATGTTCCTCCTACATTCATCCTAATTTAAGTATTGCATGCTCCTTGAAGCCCAATAGTAGATTTATGTTATAGGTGCTCTTGATCTCCAACTGCAACGGTCTCGATCTCCCAATCCATCTTGCACCCTTGAAAAGTACTCCATTCAGTAGGGTTTGCTTATAACGTAGTTAATGGTTTAATCATCAAACAATCATAGATATCTCATCCGACATCGCGATGAACTTTGAAAATTTAATGAAAAAATAAAATTTTGGCATCTTGTTCTTAGATATGAAAAGATCTAGTTTAAGAAGTCGCCACCTAATATTACGATCACTAGAAACCCTAATTGGTTAACATAGATTCTATGGTTTGAAACTGGTTACGCAAAAAAAAGATATTATCACCTCTTAAGTGTCCTACCTAAGGTAAGCTGCATTGCTGGTTTTGTTTTAAATTGCTAAGGATTTATTGTACTATGCTATTGATGGTCTGCATTTCTGGTTTTGTTTTAAATTGCTAAGGATTTATTGTACTATGCTATTGATGGTCTACTTGTAATATTTCAAATTCTAGCGCTCGTGAATATTCAACTACAGATACTTCCAACTCTGGCGTTGGTAAATATTATGTTGCAAAAAGGAAGTATAGTATTCCTAGCTCTAAGGTCAATGAATAAACCAAAAAAAAAATTAAATCAATGCATACGCATTATTTTATAAGAAAAAAATATTGAATATTGGATTTTTATTTTATAGTAAAAATTCACAGCTCAAATATATAGTAAAATACCCTAAAAAATATGAGGGACCTACACATAAATTCAAAAAGGTCCACAAATTGTTTTTTGAATTTTCTAATATAAAAAAAGGGTCGTTATATCAAAACAAAAAAGAATAAAATATAGGGGATTGGGCCAGCTAGGCCTGAGACCCGAACCCAAAATTTTGTTTTTTTTTGTATGGATCCAGCTCAGGCACTGGCCCAAGCCAGTGACCCAGCCAGTGACCCAGCCAATGGCCCAGCTGGGCACTAGTGATCACTTAATTAAAATTCAAAGTGCACAGTGTTAAGTGATTGAAATTGTAAGACCGGGGAAGAGAAGAGACTTACCTTGCTAGTTCTGGAGATGAAGACGTGATGGAGGACTGGTCGACTAGTTACTTTCTTCCTCTGCTTTCACCTATGTTCTTGCTTTTCTCTAATCGGTTTGTTCCTGTCCGTCCCCTGTTCTGCGTGTGTTTCGTTCTCCTGTGGCCTTCTGTTTTTGATCATCTTCTCTGTATTATCTCTATTCTTGCGTCTGTGTTTTTGTTTGCGGTCTTTGGTCCAGTGTTGTAAGATCCCACATCGAAAGTGAGCGTCCAGAGCCAGGGCCTTATAAGTGCATGTTCACCATGACTAGTAAGACGCGTTTTGGGGCCATGCATGACTACTAAGAACAAACCCGTGAGGGAAACCTGGGTGGAAGCCCACATGAGTGGACTGGGAGGCCCAAAGCGGACAATATCTTACTAGTGAGGTGGGGTGTTACATTTGGTATTAGAGCCAAGGACGGCTCGTCTTAAGGTTGGGGGATTGTAAAAACTCACTTTGGAAGCGAGCGTCCAGAGCTATGGCCTTATAAGTGCATGCTCACCTTGACTAGTAAGACACGTTTTGGGGCCATGCGTGACTGCCAAGAACAAACCCGTGAGGTGGACCTGGGTGGAAGCCCTGGACATGGGTGGACTGAGAGGCCCAAAGCGAATAATATCTTACTAGTGAGGTGGGGTGTTACAAGTGTTCTCTGTGTATTATCTGCGTCTCCTCTGTGTCCGGTCGTCTCTATTTTTCCTGGGTTTTTTTAGTTCGTTCGTCCTCTCTGCGTTTGCTTGTTTTTCCCCTGCTTTTTATTTCCCCAGTTCGTTCTCAGTTCGTTCCTCCTAGTGTGTTCTGTGTGTTTCGTTCCCCTGCTGTGTTCTGTTCGTGGGTTTTCTCTGTTCTTTTTGTTCTCTCCGTTCGTCCTCTGGTTCTCTCGGTTTGCTCTCAGTCCTCTGGTCTTCCTCCTCTTCGTCTTTAGTTCATCCTTCCCCTTGATGTGATGATTGATATTTCACAAAAACATAAGAGATATAAAAATAAATAAAGATATCAAATAAACAAACCTTTCGATGAGAGAAGGCTTTACCTCAAAATGAACATATTACTATAATAAAACTCATTCAATAAACCACAAGAGACGAACTTAAATTATCAATAACTAAAAAGGATAAGTGTTTTACTATAAAGAGACTTATTATAAACTGTGAATGTTTTTATTATGGATTATATTGTTCAAATTATTGTAGATTATTAATGTTTTTACTGTAGACTGTATTATTTTGAGTTTACTCTTTGGTTGGAGAGGAGTAACAACATAGGCTACCCTTACAACAAATAATTGCAAAGACTGAACCATCTAGGTGGTAGCCTAGTGGTAAGAGCTTGGGACCAAAAAGTTTACTTTCTCTGTGGTCTCAGATTCGAGCCCTGTGGTTGCTCATATGATGGTCACTGGAGGCTTACATGGTCGTTAACTTCAGGGCCCGTAGGATTAGTCGAGGTGCGCGCAAGCTGGCCCGGACATCTACGTTAAACTAAAAAAAATAGGGGATGGGGTTGTCTTTTTGGTTAGAAAAAAATTGATTAGTTCGGATTTTGGTGGTGCAGCACGACGAGGCTGTAGATACATGACGCTTGACATGACTGAGCTAGTTTCCTGCATGCAGAATTGATACTATGATCAGTACTTTCCCTCCCAGTAATTAGACAAAATTAAGAGACTTGTGCATACCGAGAGGTTTCTGAAGCTCTAAGAAACAAAACTCCTTCGGTAATTAGGTTTCTTTGCTTTTCTCTTTTCTATTTAAATAGAAACTGTGATGAACAAGCAACACATTGGCATCCAAGGTGGAGTGAGCAGGTTGTTTTAACAATACTTTGATCATATTCTTTCAGCATCTTTCTTTTATTTTAAATAGAAACTGTGATGAACAAGCAACACTTTGGCATCCAGGTTGTTTTAATAATCCTTTTATCATATCGAGCTTTAAATGTGACCACATCTTTTGCTCATTGTAGCATTAAGCTTTGTTGAAAATCAATTACTAATCATACCTGAATTTAAGCCATTCAAACAGCTACCATCGCCGCCCTGCGGTCACCAAATCAAACGTGCATCATACCTTTATTTTCTATGCTTTTTTATTCAGTTTTGTGTTTCATCCGTAATTCTATCATAAACTTTCTTTTATGATGGAATGGCCAATGAAATATTCACACCAAAAATTAGATTTTATCACTCATTTTTCATCGGGAAATCCATTAAAAAAAAAGAAAATATTACTGCTGAAATCATCAATGAAAAAACACTTTAATTTCTAATGGAATATTCCTTCACTGATTCCATCGAAAATGCCTAAATTTCATGTAACTTTTCGATGAAATGTGAGTAAATATTGCTGACAAAAATGGAATTTTTTTGGTGATTCTTTAGTGTTTCATACGTTTCTTTTGTGTTGTTTAGTTTTTATAATCCCAAATGCATTTTTTATTAACACTACACTCACAACAACAGCAAAATTGAAAATATTATAAACAAAATTCCATTCATAAAAATTTTGTAAACAACATATTAAAATTTTTTAAAAGTTGGAGGGGGTGAAAAAGATCCTGATCTATAAGCTCCAGGAGAAGGAGGAAAATGTAAAGCCAAATATATACGTATTTGCTCTCATTTTCTATTATTTCTTGTTTGATTTTTGCTCTTATTTGTTCTTTTAGTTCTACCATTATTTATACTCTTATATTGTGCAACTAAATAGCCAATTGTTATGGAATCCTATCTCAAACCATCTCCTCAATGGCCAATGATGTCTAGATGAAGTCAGAATATTGTGTGCCTACCATTGAAACATTACGACTCACCCTTGTATCTTGGGTCAATGCTATAAGCATACCATAAACTTAATTCGTATCAAGTCTATCAATTGCTCCAGCCTCCGACTACAAATGAGGATCGTTAGGAGGATGGCTGTAATTGTGTTCTTCATATTTAGCAACCATGTTGGCAATATATGTATCTGTCAAAACAAGAAAAAAAGTCAAAATCCAATTAAACCTTTTCAAAAAAAAAAAACATTAGTAATACAATTATAACTATCTAAAAATATAACCTCGAAGGCTACATTCCTCCATTCATCCTAATTTAAGTATTGCATACTCCTTGAAGCCCAATAGTTGATTTATGTTATAGGTGCTCTTGATCTCCAACTGCAATGGTCTCGATCTCCCAATCCATCTTGCACCCTTGAAAAGTACTCAATTGGTTTGCTTAAAACCTAGTTAATGGTTTAATCATCATACAATCATAGATGTTGCATCTAACATCGCAATGACTTTTAAAAATTCGATGAAAAAACAAATTTCTAGCATCTTGTTCTTAGATATGAAAATGTCTAGTTTAAGAAATCGTCACCTAATATTATGATCACTAGGAACCCTAACTGGTCGGCATAGATTCTATTGTACGAGACTAGTTACGCAAAAGAAAATATATTATCACCCCTTAAGCATCCTACCTGAGAAAAGCTGTGTTGCTGGTTTTGTCTTAATATTCCTAACTCTGGCGCTAGTGAATATTCAACTATAGATACTTTTAACTCTGGCATTGATAAATATTATGTTGCAAAAAACAAAGTGTGGTATTCTTGGCTCTAAGATCAATGAATAACCCAATAAAATATAGTTAAAACAATGCATACACTTTTTTTTTTATTTTTTTAAGAAAAAAATGTTTCGAATATTGAATTTGCATTTCACAATAAAAATTCACAAATCAAATATATATTGAAATACCAAAAAAAAACATGAGGGACCTACACATAAATTCAAAAAGGTCTACGAATTGTTTTTTGAATTTTCTGATATAAAAAAGATTTGTTTAATCAAATATTAAAATAAAAAACAATAAAATAAAAGAAATTGGATTGGCTGTGTTTGAGACTCGGATCCAAATTTTTGCTTTTTTTCGGTGAGTCCAGCCCGGTCACTGGCTAAAGCCAGTGATCAGGCGGGGCACTAGGCACGCAAGAATCGTGCATGTACAGTGATAAGTTAATTAAAATTCAAAGTGCACAGTGTTAAGTGAAATTGAAATTGTTTGACTGGGGAAGGGAAGAGACTTTGAGGGTGTTTAAAAGTGTGTCGGTGATAGTTATTTTTATTTAAAAATATATTAAAATAAATTATTTTTATTTTTTAAATATTATTTTTTATATCAGCATGTTAAAAGACTGGTCGACTAGTTACTTTCTTCCTCAGCTTTCACCTCTGTTCTTGCTTTTCTCTAATCGGTTTCTTCCTGTCCGTCCCCTGTTCTGCGTGTGTTTCGTTCTCCTGTGGCCTTCTGTTTTTGCTCGTCTTCTCTGTATTATCTCTGTTCTTGCGTCTGTGTTTTTGTTTGTGGTCTTTGGTCCAATGTTCTCTGTGTTTTATCTGTGTCTCCTCTGTGTCCGGTCGTCTCTGTTTTTCCTGGATTTTTTTCGTTCGTTCGTCCTCTCTGCGTTTGCTTGTTTTTCCCATGCTTTTTTTTCCCTAGTTCGTCCTCAGTTCGTTCCTCCTGATGTGTTCTGTGTGTTTTGTTCCCCTGCTGTGTTCTGTTCGTGGGTTTTCTTAGTTCTTTTTGTTCTCTCCGTTCATCCTCTGGTTCTCTCGGTTTTCTCTCAGTCCCCTAGTCTTCCTCCTCTCATCCTTAGTTCGTCATCCCCCTTCCTCCTAGAGGCCTTTCTTTCTCTGGCTTTATAGCCAGAGAATGCTATACGTTTCAGTAACATATTGCATCGTGGGCAGCTGAGGTGTTGAGGAAGATGAACAACTCGTCTGGAAACGGTGCCGTTGCTTTTCTGTTGGTTTGGTCACTGAAGTTTTGAGAATTCGCGATCAAGCCCCTTAATCAGGAAATTCCCTCTTTTTGTTTTTTAATTTCGCCCCTGGATAAATTGTAATTGGACCCCTGGATTTTAGCGCATTTTACAAAATAGTCCTTAGTTTCTGAATGTTTCAATTCATTCCTTAATTAATTCTTCAACTTTTAATTCTTTCAAAATTACCCCTGGAAAAATCAATTAAACTCCCTATAGTAACCCCCGCCTTTTCACTTTGATCTTTAAACTTTAATTCCTTGCAATTTTGACCCAAATCAGCCCTAAACTTTAGTATTTTTTCAATTAAGCACCTGATTTCATTAATTAAACTAATTTCATGTTCAATTAAGTCTCAAAACTTATGAATTCTTCAATTAAGTCCTTGATTTGGTTAATTAAACTGATCCAAAGTTTAATTAAGTCCCCAAACTTTTAATTTATGTTGTCTTAACCCAAATTTCAATTTATTCTTCATTCAATTTATTTTTTCATTTTTTTCATCATCATTTTTATTCTCATTTTTATTATTTTTTTTAAAAATAAAATAAAATAAAAATATTAAAAAAGTGGGTTATGATAATAGATATAAAATCAATTATCATCACCATCACCATCACCATCACTTATGATTAAGGATATCCTTTAATGACTCGAATAGAAAAAGGTCATAGATAGTTATGATAGGCTTATAGACGTAATAGAACATATATAAAATGTGTGTTCCATATGCAAGATTCTTTCGACCATGTTTTGAGGATAGACCTAGATGTTGTGCCATAATTTTGATCTCAAATCTATTATTGGCTTTTAGAATCTATGTACAAAGCTCGTAGCCTAGTTTAGAATAAGCATCCAAGCCAATAAAAGCTCTATCCAAGTGTAAGGGTACTATACCACCTAATACAAATGGTATCACAACAAAATTCAAGATTTATCTTGGATAGCTCCTCATCGGGAACCACTTTGGCTAATAAAACAAAAGAGTCAAACAATTTTAACTTGATGAGTTGCATCTCCAAAGCTTTGATCTTTTAAAATTACATTGTAAAACAAAATTATTATGTCTCAAACTAAGTGAACCTCACTTTGAAACATGAGGTAATTAATAAGGGATGAAATTCGAGGCCTTTATAAAATCCATTACATTGGACTAGCCACACATCCTCTCAGACTCACCTTGTATCCCAATTGACAATTAGAGGTTAGTCTTGAATAGAGATTGTATTACAAAAAAGAGTACCTACCTGGATAAAACTTGTATCCCAAAACAATATTACACCCTTAGATATACATGCCTTGAAGAAATAAGCCTGAATAAGGTTACTCCTAAAGACACAAACTTGGACAAGCATACCCGATCCAAAATTGCTCTACCCATTTACCGTATAGTTGGTAGGAAACATTAATTACTCATACAACTTTCTACCTCTGGATAATCACTTGGCATTGCCATTCTTACTCTAATAGTATACCATCAATAATTAGGGGCTATTACCATAAATAATTATCCTTAAACTAGAAAAGATATTATTCTTCCTAATTTTCCCTGACTAAATATAAGTTTGTTTTTAACGGTTGAAACTTTTAGATTAATATGATTTTTAGATTTAGCATCATAATCTTAATGGCAAAGCAATCAAAAACTTGATTCTCACTATCTTTTTATCTCTAACTAAATTTTAAAAAATAAGCATAAGGTAATGGTGGGTATGTGTAAGTTTTAAATCTAACAGACTTGTAATTAATAGGGTGCACAACACATTAATATGAAAAAAATCATTGAGATTCAACTGTTAGTTTAAAGTTTAGGGTTGAGATATTTTTTTACAATGCCAACATAGTAAAAATAAATAATAGTTGAATAAAAAATTCAAAAAATATAAACACCAAGAATTTTCATGGTTAATTTAATAGGAATAGGAATTATAATTATGAAATAAACTAAAAACACTAAAGGTTTTACTATTTCAATTGCTATAGATCCTCTCATATGTTTTTTATGGATTGATACAGTGCATTCATAATGCCTTTTTAGTAAAAATATTTGATTTAATACTTGAAATTTTAATTTTTATGTATTTCTTATTGTAGTATTTAGTTCTGACAGTTTGATCCTAACAAATCCATTTTCCTCATGTTTCGGTCTTTTAACCTTAAGAAATGAGAGAGAAAGTAATTGAAAAGGAGAGGAGAGAAACATTTTGGCTAGCCATATTTGGATAAAAAAAAGCTGATATTGGTGTCAATGGACAATCTTAAATATAGGAGTTCGAAACATGTGTTCTGGACATTTAATCATATTAGAAAAAGCAGATCAGAACCCATAAAGTTTGTTTTGTATGATTTTGAGTTTTTAGACTAATTAAAGGGTGTTATGGGTTTGAAAAGTGAGTTATTAAGTTTTCTAAGATTTTTTCTAATGATTTTGAGTTTTAAGACTAATGTTTTTAGGTGAAAATTTTTGGTTTTAGGTTCCAAATGACCCAAATCTTAATTTTTTGATAGTGGATAAGATGCCACAATATGAAACCCATTTATTAAAAATAAACTAAAGTGGATGATGTGTTTTCTGCTTGAGTTTATTTTTAAAGGCAAGCATACTAGACAATCCGTTTAAGCAAGTCTATATAAATGGGCTTGACTCTACTCACTCTTTCCTTTTTCTTGTTTTTATATTATGTAATATTCTAAACCAAAATTATTTTCATATAAAAAAATAAAAATGATATTTTTAAAATTATATGATGGTATCATACTTTTCAAATAAAATTATAAGCTCTCAAGGTTAATGTCACTAAAAGAAAATTCAAAACAAAGTAATGGAATTGCCAATAAAAAATATTCCATCACAATTTACCAACAGAAAATGCGATGAGAATTTTTTGTTAGTAATTTCATATGAAACAACAACAAAATAAAAAAGAATTTATGTTAGCATTTCTAACATGTTAAAATCATCAACGACAATGCCAACAAAAATTTCATTTGAGATTTTAGGAGAAAAATCTAATAGTTCTAATTCAAACACAACCTAGATAAATAATTTTATCTTTTTTTAAAAAAAATAAAGATGAAACCTCCACCTCTCTCTTTCACTCCCTAAAACCTCCACCCACCTCTATAAATTGAGCCACCAAAACTCTCTAGCACTGGTGTAATTGCTCTCCCAAGACCTAAACTTCCCTCTCTTGGTTTTTTTTTCTTGTCAAGCTTCATTCCACCAAGTAAGCAAACCTACACATTTATATTTTAAGTTAATCTATTGAAACCTATCTATAGTATTTGTAATTTACTTACTTATATATATAAGTGTCTTATGTAGTAATGTAGAATTTGTATTTTAGGGTTTATTTGAGATTTGGGTAAATAAATTTAATTTGTTACTTGATGAAATTGAGTGTGGTTTTGTAACTTAGGATAGGTAATTTAATGGGTGCAAATTATTTTTTTTATTAATCTTATGGTTAAATTGAAAATTTAGGGATAATTGAATTTGAATGGAATTGATAATAATTAAAGGTATTAATTTAAGTTGAATAAGTTTGAATTAAAGAAATAATGGATAATTAGTTGAGTTCTAATTAATTTAATTTGATATAGGTTTTTGTTGATATTTTAGGGAAAATAAAATTAATGTGTAATTGATAATAATTAGGTATTAATTGATGTTATTTATTTTTGAATTGAATAAATAATGGGTAGTTAGTTGGGTACCAATTATTTTTTTGATAATTTTATGGTTTAGTTGAAATTTTAGAAAAAAATGAATTTGTGTGGAATTGATAAAAATTAGGGTTAAGTATGTTTCAACCTATAAAGTGATTGATAGTTATTGGATTATGAATTATATTTTTCTAAATTGGAGGAATTGAGTTACTTTGAGATTTAAAAAAATGATGGGTTATTAAGTTGTTATTGTCTTATCCAAAAACAAAAAAAATAAAAATTGCAATTGTGAATTATTAGTTGGTTTGTATAGGTTAATTGTGATTTATTTTTAATAAAAAAATAGTTTTAAATTTCACCCAAAAAATTAATTTTTTTATTGTTATGTTTTATTATCGTTTTGTATTTGTAAGTTATTAGTTTTAAATTTTACTTTACATAATGGTTTCTTATTTCACCTACCTAATGTGTTTGGCTGGGTGATAATCTAGTTGTTATTTATAGGTGTTAGATAATTTTGTTGTATGTTTTTCTAATATTGGAGCTGCTCATTTCATCATATTTATGATAAAGTGGTTATTTGAAGAATTATTATTTCAATGAGTCAGCTTAATAACCATCTTGAATGGATGTATATAATAGATGTTTAATGAGAAAAGTTTAATATTAGATAAATAATTACAAGTTCAACTAGGTAAAACCACAATTTAAAGAACTAGGAGAATTTTTGGTGGAAAAAGAGCAGTGAGATGCTTGTGAGGAGAGTATGGAAAAACCACAGTTCGACTAGGTAAGTTTAAAGACCAATATTCAATATGTTTTTATAATTAAGTGTTATGTTAAATTTATATTATTATAAACTTGTATTATTTTATTTTAATTTCTTACTAAATTTCTATATAATAAATTTAAATCATATATGAATTAACTATTGGTTGTATCAAGTTGCGAGATGTTTTGGTACAATGCCCATGCAAGAGCAATGAAGAAGGTCGGGTCACCTGACATAGAGAAATGGAAAAAGTATAAAATAAAGTATATTATAGACCATAATTGGATAATGTATCTTGGATTTATGGTATTATAAAGTTTTATAAAATGCTCAAGATCCAGTAAACAAATTCTAAATAAACAAACTTATGCTTTGATGAGCAAGCAAACTAGAGGAGCAATTTTTTTATCCACTATGCAAAGCACCTAGTATGTAAGAGTTCACTGTGACACACACACAATTTTAATTATGTGTTTATTAGTGAGATTTTTAACAAACTATTTAAGTTTTAGGAAAAAAAAGTTCGTCGAAAACAAACCCTAATGAAGTTATATGAGAAAACTCATATTAATTAGGGTGATAGGGGGAAGAAGAGAAAACATTTGTCGATAAAAAAGTGGATGCATTCATTATAAGTTTTTTGATAGTTATAATTTGTTTAAGATTATTTATTTGCATTAATAATATAAAATATAATTGAATTTTGAAACTTGATTTTTTTATAGAAGAGATATAATGCCAACATGGTTGAGAAATCTGGTGAAAAAATTTCCACCCATCATCCTCAACATCCTCAAGTGTAGTTAGAGGCTGCTACAAGTGATGGACTGAATAGGAATCAAATTTATAATTTGCCTAGAACTTCAATCCAAGAACTGATGAAGGGTTGCACTGTTTCAACTCTAGACACACCATATGTCGACCCAAGCTATTCATCATAGGAATTTGATTAGATTGTGCATAAAAAAGGTTTAGGAACAAGTGGTTGTTGAGTTGGAGAAGATGAGTGCACAACTCCTATAATAAAATAGGATGTTTGGGCTCAACTAAGTGCAATTATTGGTGTACCTTTTTCTCTCCTTCCTGAACCTTCAACACCTTTGATTTGATGTATTAGATATACTTCATCTTATTGATTTGATTGTATTTCAATTGAAATTTGAATGGTTTCCTACCAGTATTTTTAGTTGCAAATATTTTATTGACGATTCTATCAGTATATAAAAGTGCCAATAAAACTGCCAATAGAATAAAAAAATATAACGAGTAAGTTTTCAACGGTAGTATCCCATCATCATTTTCTTTAATATCAACAGAATCTTCTCTATATACAGACAAAATATTTCATCTATATTTTCCAATTCTTTTTAGTGTTAGATTACTTTATAAATAACTATATATAAAACTAATATGCATAATATTCTTTAAATTTATAATGAATATTCAATCTGAGTAAAATGCCTAATGTTTTCTTAAGAAAAAATTACATTAAAAATTCTATGTTTTAATTGCGATTTCACTTTCCCTTTATACTTTGAAAAGTTATACTATATATATTACTGTTTATATAATTGATATCAATTTTAATACTAAGTTAGAAAATTGCAAACTCAATAAAAAAAAAATTCTAAAATATTACAAGTTTCTTATTATAATTTATGCAATGTCAAAAGTGTCGTTATAACTGAAATATTAGAAATTCGCAACTCCACTCTATGGCATTTTATATCAAACAAGAAAATGTAAACATGTATTTATAAAAAATGTATCACAAAATCCTCATTTTTTTTCTTGTATAAGAAGTCAGACTAATCCCTCGTATATATCCATACACTCTAAATTTTGTGCCAATAACCAAAAAAAAAAAAAAAAACTAAATGCAAAATCCATAAATATTTTTTTTTTAAAAAAATAGTGAATATCTTCTCTTTTGAAGAATGAGAGATAGGGTGTACAATGTAGGAAAAATTATAATGAACCTAAATACAGGAATCATACCTCCTTTCTCTTGTTTACGAAGACGTTTCATGCACTTTCGATGAATCGCAAAAAAAAACAAAAAAACAAAAAAAAATCCGAATAAAAAACATATATATGCGTGCCTGTATATTTAGTGTAAACTGAGAGAGAAGGAGCGTGAAGGGATAGATGGCGAAGAAGACCAGTTTCCTGCATCTTTCGCTCATTGTAGCATTAAGCTTTGTTGAAAATCAATTACTAATCATACCTGAATTTAAGCCATTCAAACAGCTACCATCGCCG
>Ga0325414_1003046_pt1 | contig 17318 bp, 8 predicted proteins | sample PopdelMetagenome_8_FD_206183 | JGI IMG/M metagenome (GOLD analysis project Ga0325414, IMG submission 206183) | Populus deltoides microbial communities from Bellville, Georgia, United States - Leaf-PdKOR-R3 | ecosystem: Host-associated > Plants > Phyllosphere > Phylloplane/Leaf | place: USA... | reverse complement strand
TCTTGCTCTTTGTAATTTCTTTGTATTTGCTGTTACTTAGTACTAACTAATGGATGCATGACAGTGCAATTTACGGCCTTTATATATATATATATATATATATATATATATATATATATATATAAACTATTGGATTTCAACTCCTCATTAAAGCAAATGCTCCAAAAAGCAACTTTGAGTTTAGGCAACGTAATTAATTTTGCCTGTCATATCCCATGATCCGTATAATTGTACCCCATTCATGTTGATGCTGTCATTTCTTGTACGATACCAAAAAACAATATGGTAAAAAAATTTACAAAAACATGAAAACACATAGATTAAATTTTTTAGATTGTTTTTTGTATATTTCTGACCGGATAATCATTCTAGATTCTTTGGAAATATAGTTATTGTTTTTTAAAATATTTTTTTATGTTAAAATATATTAAAATAATATTTTTTATATTTTAAAATTAACAAATCAAAACGATTAAAAATATAAAAAAAATTAATTTTTTTATTAAAAGCTGTTTGCATGTTCCAAAATAGTGCTTTAAATTGCATTTGTGGTTCATAATTTAGAATGGTAAATTCAATATTGTATATAGACTTTTATATACAATATAGAATATTTAAGTAGACTTTTATATACAATATAGAATATTTAATTTAGAATGGTAAATTTTAATAGTTGATAATTAGTAATATGATCAGACTTATTCATAAATTAAACATGAATATGTTACGGGTCAATAAAAGGGTGAATTATCTCAACTTTCCTTTCAAATCTTCAATATGTCAGTCAAGTCTAATCACTGCTAATATTTTTTTTATATTTTAAATCATTCTTCAATCTATCAAGTAGATATTGTCATACAAAATACCAAAAATATCCTCTTATAAGCTCAAACTCCACCTAATTTAAATAATAAATTAAATTATTGAGCTGCCCCAATCAATTGTTTTAATGTAAAAAATTTGAAGTGATAATATATTTAATGTAAAAGAAATTTATCGTGCTTTCTAAAAAAAAATAATTTTAAATTCAAAATATGATAGATATTAAATGATATATTTTTTAAATATTGATATAGTGATATATTAAATAATATTTTTTCAAATATTATGACATTAATATATTAGATCGATCCGAGTTAACATGTTAAATTTACGAATTAAATCATTTTACCGCGATGATTTAATAGAAAGAAAATCAAGAAACAATTACAAAAATTAATTCCTAATAAATTCAATATTAAACAATAAAATAAAATAAAAATAAACTAAAAAGGAAAAAAATATCCAAATCACCACGGGTTAGTCTGTCAAACCCGTGACCCAAGTTATAACGACTCCATTTTTATTTTCTACCAAAAATTTGATAAAATTTCCCTAATATTTTTTTATGCAAAGTTATCGATTCAATAATTTTCACATTCTTTAATCAATAATCTCAACATTCAGGATTTCCTTAAAATGGTCGTAAAATCAAGTTCCCATTTTTCTCCAACATCATAGTTATAATATTCCATTATTATTGTTGTTACTCAATTTTGGACCCCACGTGCTGGAGACGGTGTATACCTCTTTTGAACAGAGTATAGGAGTTTAGCTCATATTCGCCAGAAGATTGACAAAAGCACAAAAATAAATATGTTATTTTTTAACCTTGTTTGAGTTGTTTTCTGCTCTTTTTTTATCCTTCCCCTTTACTACCAAAATCATCAGGTTTTCTTAGGTTGATCAGGAGTCTTCATAATGCTAAATTTGTTCTTTTTTTATCTGGTCTTTAAGGTTGAATAAATCCCTCAAAATTTGCACTAAAACAATAGTTTTGCTGCTGTCGCAATTTTTTGCTTCAACTTAGACTCTGATTCTGACTCAGTTTCGTACGATATCTGACCATTCTAGGTATATTCTGTCACTCATTACATGTTGAAAAATTGACGTACACCTTTATTAGGTCCTAGGGATCATTGTTCTTAGAACAGATTCTCAGTCAGATTTGGATGCTCAGTATTGTCAGATCAAGAACCTTTTTGACCAACTAGATTACTACCAGTTTCTGTTATGTAAAAAGATTTTATCTCACTTTGACTCCTTCATCAAAGTTTTAGTCCTAGACGCGTAGATGAATTTGGGCTTTTGAATCACTTGATTTCGATATCAGAAGCTCAAGATATTCCCATTTGAATATCTAACGTGAGGGCAGAAAATTCTGCCGCGGGAAGATATAGCCCAAGTTCGCAGGCCTGATTCGAAGGATTTTTTTTGGACCAAGGACTGAATTGAAAAGTGTTAAAATGAGGGATTGAATTGAAGAATGATATTGAAAGCTGGAGAGGGGGGTTGGATCATCATAAATGACAGGATTTTTACCACACGGAATAAGGAAAATAAGACTTTGCAGCTGCACCCTCCATCTGATTTCTTTCCTTTTTTCTCTGCAAATTCCTGCTGTTTTTCCTTTATCATCACGCCTGATTTTTGGAGCTGCAACCACGTTTTTATTGCCTCATTTCAAAGGGAGCAGCTGGCCCTATGGAAGGATAGAAAGAAGCCACACTATCCTCTAAAAAATTGGAAAGAAATCACTAGAATCAGCACATAATCAATGAGAATATTGTAGTTTCCTCATTTGTATTATTTGGCTGCAAATTAGCTGGGATTTGCATCCTAGATTAATGCATTGAATCTTTCCTAATAAGAGCTGTGTATAGACTATGTATACTCTGTCTCTGCTGACCTAAAAGGGGGAGAAGGGGAGGAAAAAAAGAGGAGATAGAGGCAAAACAAAGGGAAAGAAAGGAGGCTTTTCTTTGATACTAAAAAACCTGCACTGGAACGTGAAAGAGAAGAAAAAAAGCAGGAAAGGGAGAGAGCAGAAAGACGAAAAAAGGAGAGAAAGAGGAAGAGAGGAGGAGAAGAAACGTTTGGTCTGCACCACAAGCTCTGCTGCTAAATATTGACAGAAACTTTCATCTGTCAAAACCAGTGAGACCTGCAGAAACGGGGGAGATCTGCAGCATATAGAGAGGAAGTTTGGCTGCTAAACATTGAGAGAAACGTTCATTTGAGGTTTTGTATTTCATCTTCTGCAGCTAAAACTAGTGAGACCTGCAGGTATAAGTCTCCACTTTCTCCTCCCTTGCCTCATATAAATCTCTGATTGTTTTGATGTTTTAAAAAAATACTTGTTTTGTCTTCTGGCTTTTCACTTTTGTTTTCTATTTCCTTTTTGCCATACAATTAATGCATGTCTTCTGTTTCTTCCCGTGGCTGTGAGTTTAGATGTTTTTTTTTGTGTTAGAGTTGCGGTTTCCTTGTTTTGTTTTTTTCTTTCTGGTGCATGAGGAACCGAGACAGCCCCCTCTTTAGTTCAGATGTTTTCCTTTTATGCTTTATAATCTAGGATGGGGTATCTTTGATAAGTTTAGGCCGGGGAAGGAAATTGAAATTGCGCGGAAACCCCTTCTGCAATTGCAGTAAGGTTTTGGGCAGATTCTGAGGGGGAGGCTTTATTCTTTGTGCTGTTAAATGACAGCATTTGTGTTACTGTTCAAGTGAATTATAATTCACTTGAACAGTGACAGAGTTTAATATTTGGGGTTTAAGAATGAACCGAATTTTATTTGAGAAAAGTTTGAGGGGCCATCTTTGTTTTATTATTTTATTTATTTTTGCAAAATTTTGAGAGTATATGTATATATGCATGGTTTGTCGTCTTTAATTGTGATTAACTGTGATGCTTATGTTTCGATAAAAAAAATCTGTTTTCTTGTGTGTTGCATACGGCCAATACCCTAACATGTTTTGAATATTTTTTTTATATACAAAAAAATACTTGAAGTTTTGAAAATGTGTTTTCGCATGGATTTCTTAAACACAACAAAAATTATTTTCTTGCATTTCTAGATTTTATAACATGTTTGTAAAACTCCAAAGGGTATTGGCCAATATTCCAAAAAATACAAAAATCTTATTTTGGGGGAATTCATCTATTATTCACCGTTAATGTTTAGATAAAGAAATCCCAAAGGGATGAATATCCAAAATATTATTGGGAATAACTTGTTATTATTCACCGTTAATGTTTGGATAAAGAAATCCTTAAAGGACGAATATCCAAAATATTATTGGGAATAATTTGTTATTATTCACTGTTAATATTTGGATAAAGAGACCCGAAGTGGTAAATATCCAAAATAATTTCTAGGAATAATAAATCCACACATATTCTTGAAAGAAGCCTTGATTATAATCGATGACATTTCAATTTTTTACTCCAGGTTTACGAGCCGTGAGAGTATAAAACACTAAGAAAAAAATAGGTTTTTTAAAGCGCTCTGAATTTCCTTAGATTTCTAATTTTTTGTCTTTCTTCCTTGCGATTTACGAGTCGTAAAACTCTTGAAATACTAAGGGAAAAATGAGCTTTTAAAGCACATGGAATCTCCTTGGATTTCTATCTTAATAAATTTAGTCTGAATCAAACACAGATTTCAAGAGATCTGCATTTGTTCCCCTTGACACTTTGTAGACATATCTAAAGGTATGATCTATATTGGCCAAGGATTCTTGCTTTTAGACTTTGAAACCAAATCCATTCATCATAGCAAACCTATCATAGGAAAACTAATTAAGAGAACACCAACACCATAGCAATTATAAAGCAAACCAAACATCAAGCAGCTTACCTTAGGTAGGGCGTACTAGGGGTGCTAACACCTTCCCTTTACGCAACCAATCCCTTGCCTTAGAATCTCTGAAAGACCAGTCAGGTTTCCTAGTGACCATGATACTAGGTGGTGACTCCCTTTTACACAAATAAACAAAAAGACCCCGAAATCAATTGAGGGATCGTCGCGACGCCGCGCTCCGCCGCGAGAGTGCGACAATTATGACAAACCACATCACAGTTAATTAGCCACCACATAATTCAAGACACAAATAGTACATATGCAGAATAATAGGATATTTAAGATAAATTGCAACAAAATTATAACATACTTAAAATAGACAATTTCTTTAAGTACATCATCCATTATTAAACTATATAAGTAAATATAATTTTTGATACAAAATTATATTACAACAAAATATACAGTATTACATCATTAGACAAAAAAATATAAACTTATTCAAACCCTTATTATCAAACAATTGTGTATAAGTAATTGCAACATCTTTTATCAAACAATATATTCTTATTCAAACCCTTATTACTTATTAATCAGGGTACTAATCCCATTACACATGGACTTAGTTTCTCTAATCGTCCATCAACCAGGACATTGATCACATTAACCAAAATATTAGTTTCTTTGATTGCCCATTCATTAGGGCAACAATTTCATTAACCAGGGAATTAGTTTCTCAATCCACCTAGTAATCAGGGCATTAATCCTATTAACTAGAGATTAGTTTCTTGATCCACTCAGTAATTAAGGCATTAATTCCACTAACTAGATATTGGTTTCTACAATCTACCTTTCATGCTTCTCGATTTAAACCAAGATACAATTAAAGAAATTTTCAACTATTATTTAAACAATTAATTAGTTTCTTTCAAGGTGTCGAACACCTACTTAACATCTGCGTACGCAAAATGATTTCTTACTGCTATTTGGGTCCCGCAACCTCTCCTGTACTAAAATAATCAATAAATCACTTATCGTTCATCTACCATAAGGATCAATCTCATTTTCCACATACATTTCAATTTCTCACTTTATTTATATTGAAACTTCCACATTCTCGTCGTATATAATGTTTATTTCTCTCTTTCTTTCATTCAATTTGATTTTTAATCGACATGACTTAATGAAATTTACATACTACTTAATTTAACCAAGTCCAATATTTTTACATATGCTTTTCTGAATATCTTGTCCATAAAAGGAATAAAATCCCATTTTTAATTCTTAGATCAAGATTTTTAGGTTTGAAAAGAATAAGGAATTCTTGTCATTTCGTTGTTTAAAAATATTTGAAGTCGTCGCCTAGTATTTTGATAACTAGGAACCCTAGATGATTGTGCATAGTGAGGACAATATCACCCATAATATATTCGACCTAAGTTAAGTTGCATTGTTTATTTATCTGATTATTACTAAGGTTATGTTTTGTTTTCTATCGTTGTCGATTAGTTAAAGCAGATCTATCCCAGTAAAGTAAACCATGACTTTATAGGTCAAGCCTAACCATTAAAGCCAAAATATATTTTTGCATTTATTTCTTTCAATATCAGGAATATGTCTTATATATAAGTTCATGATCCTTGGTGTTAAAATAAATAAATTGATGTGTTTTTGAGATTTAAACCAAGTTTTCATGACATTAATAAATTTGTTATTAAATCTATGATGCATGCAAAATATTAAAACTATTTCTTTGATTTTTTTATGCTAAATCATGCAATGTATTCTTTTCATATTTTTGTATTTCTTTTCTTTTTTGTATCAAAAATACAAATATGATTTTTTAGAGAAACTTCGTCATATACAACTTAAAACATATATTTATTTTTTAAAAGAAACATTTTTCTTTAAATTTGTTTATTTAATATCAAAAGAGCACCTTACGTATAAGTCCACCATCCCAAATATTAAATATAAAAGAGTAAAAAAAATGATATAAAAGACCTAAAAATTAATTGTTAAATGGTCTTTCAAAACTTTGAAAACTTATTAAAATTAGACTAAGATCATGTTTGGCAAAACACAAAATAAATAAAGTAATTATGCTGACTATTTTAATTTGGATATCAACTCAATGCCAACTAATCGATCATCAACTTAATATTAAGCAAAACACAACACAAACCTTGTTAGTTTCATGAACTTCATTCAAATCACATACTATTTTAAACGAATCAACACAAACCCATGCATAATCCATGAATCAAAATTTAATGTTCAATTATCATAAATGCAAGTATAATCCATAAACCAACATTTAATATTGAATTAGCAATCATAGCCCTAAAAATAAACTTACAATTTGACACAAATTATCAAATCATTAAAAAAAACACATATCAATCCAAATCAATAATGTCCAAACAATCTAAAAGTTATACACAAAAAATAAACATTTTGTCCCAAATTTCATAATATTTTAGCATTTTAAAAAAATTGAGGTTATAAATCATGCTAAAAAAGGTTATTGAAGAGTGCTTCCACATGTATTATGGATCAAATAATTTGATGTTGGCTGGTATTGTAAAGATAAGGTTTGAGTTTTTTTTTTTTTTTTGTGCGCGTGGGGGAGAGAATGTGAAGTATTATGTATTTTGAATTTTTTTTCTTTTTTATTTCCTTTCTAACTAATTTCCCCTCTACTTATGAGATTTTATTTCACTATTTATAACCAAAATCACAAGTAACTTAAATTCATTTTGATCTTTCGTTTTTTTTCTTTGTATTTTTAGTCTTTGTCCATTTATTATTATTATTTTTATTTTGTATTTTGATTAAAAAAAGATAACATTAATGTCGACTTTGTTACGGGTGCGACGTCGTCAGTGACAGCGAGCTTTTTATGCCTCCTGAAGAGGTATTGTGTTGTTGGGGAAGAAAATGAATTTGGTTTTAATCATAAAATTATGATTAAGGTTCAGTGGTTGCCACCTAGTATTATGGTTACTAGGAATCTATGGTCTGCGAGAGTCTGAGTAACGGACTAGTTATGCAAGGGGAAGACGCATCACCCTCAGTGCACCCTATCTAAGGTAAGTTGCTTTGTTATTTGATTGTTTTTCTATCTCAGGTTTTTATTTGTCAGTTTCGTCTAAGGTTCAAGATATATCTTCATTCATGAGAGAGTCTCTACCTCATCAGGTTTAATCTTAACCATTCTAAAGTCCAAACTTTTGGATCATATTTATTTTACACTTTGTATCTCTAATACCTGATGGTGTACTCTATTGTGTAGTTTTACACCTGAAAATATTAAAATCTACATCTAAACCCTAATATGAGAAAAAAAAACGATTGGTAAAGGGTTTTTGATATTTTGGTCAAACCCAAACGGATAATCATAAACTAGTTATGGTATCTATTTTTTTTTTTAAACAAGAGAAAGATGTAATTTTTTGTCTCTTATGAACATATGCTTGTAAAATTTTTAGGATTTAGCCGTATGCCCGAAAACAAAATATGTTTTTTTGTTTTTTAAAAAGGGAAATTAATTTAAAAGTTTTGAATTTTTTTATTGAAATTTAAAAGAAAATCAGATGTTTTAATACCGGATTTATATCTTACAATGTAAAAATACAACCTAATATTAAGCAAAATTGGTAGGAAAACATGCAAGAAAATCACAAAATTTTGAGATTTTTTGGAAATTTTTTCTTTTATATATATGTGGGGGGGGGGGGAGCCCAAGAAAATTGAGTCAACCCAACATATCTCTCTTTTTTTTCTATTTTTGAAGGTAGGCCGAACCTAGCCCAACCATTTACGATGGGCCAAATAAGGTCTGGCCTACCAGAGAAATGAATCACTTTCAGAATGTGATGTTCTGCATGCAATTTTGCAGTTGCAGACTGTAGAGAGAAATGGAAGGAAGTCATGCGAAGAGGAAGGAGCTATTGCCACTAGCCTGGCGTGAACTAGATAGAGGTGCTGGCAGAACAAATGATGGCTTCACTGGCGGTGTTAGCCGCTTGTGGCAGAGTTGGTGGTGGAGATGGTTGGGGCACTCTTGGTCTCGGCGGTGCTATAGTGGGAATGGCAGAAGGGGTGACGGAGAGAGAAAGAAGAGAGAGAGATGAAGGATGAAAAACAAAGAAAAACCTGACTTTTTACTAAGTCTGAACCAGATCTTTTTCACCCTCAGGCCATGGAATCCACCCCCATTTATAGGAGGTGGAAAAGGGCAATCTTGTCTTCATTGGAGAAATATTTCGGCCCTTGATTCAGCTGAGAAGGATTACAACCATTGGTTTAAAGTAGGCAACATGAACTGTCAAATCTGACAGTTTAAGGCTGCCTGAGTTGGCTATTTTAGGTAGATGTCGCGGCTGTTGTGGTATCAATTCACCTAAGCGGACCATACTGAGGTGTAATGGGATGTCAGGTGATCATTTCCATGCACTTTTTATCAAATTTGGTGAAGATTAGATGTATTTAATGCATAGACAAAGTAGGTGACCTGAACAGCTTTTTCGGATAAAAGAAGAAGACAATGAACAAAACCTAGACAACGTATCATATAGTTCCTTTTGTTTTTTAACAAAGCGGCGTTGTTTTAGGGTTTTGTAGGGTTTTAATTTAAGGATTTAGCCAAAGTTCAATTTTGTCCTTCAACTTGTGATTTATGTTAATTACACCTATAATTGACCCTAAACTTTCAATTAAATGCAATTTAGTCCCTAGAAAACTTCAATTTCAAACCCTAGATTTCAACATCTTTTTCCTTTTAGTCCTTGGTTTTGGATTTCTTCAATTTAACCCCTAATTGACCATTAAACTTTTATTTTCTTCAATTTCACCCATGATTTCAATCAATTAGGTCTATATATATAGTTAAGTATTTTTTGCAGATTCGTCCTTGGTTATGAATTTCTTTAATTTAACCCCTAATGGACCCTAAAACTTTGATTTTCTTGCTTTTTTTACTCTAATTTCAATCAATTGACTTGGAAAAAATTAAATATGATCTCTTAAAATTCCAATCTTTTTAATTAAGCTCAAATTGGGCTCCAAAACTTTATTTTTCACCAATTATGCCCTTAATAAAATTAATGTGACTCATTTAAAGTATAATTAAGTCCTTGCAACTAATTAAATCCTTCGATTGAATCCAAATTAATTCTTAAAAATAATTAAACTTTAATGTGGGCCATGATTAAATTAAATTGCCCTATTAAAGATTTAATTATGCCTTTGGACTTAATTTTTATGAAAATTCATCCAATAATCATTTAATTTTGACATTGAATCTATATTGTTTCTCCATTTTTTGGGTACAATGGAGTATAATTAGGCCTTAAATTTCCTTCAAAATTACAGCTTGATTTTTATGTTTTTTTAATCCTCCACAGCGTGCTTTCTCCACGTTGCCAACCTTTATTTTATTTTTTATTTTGAAAAAAAAAACAAATTTGAGGATTAACTTAGAAATAAGTTATGACAGACTTAATGAGAAAGATTAATCAATAATTTTGAAATGAATGTGTTAATAGCTGAACGCATTAGAAACAAAATCTTGAGTTTTAAATTTTTTTGAAAAGATGCTTAAAATACCGAAAATAATGCAAATGCATCAAAAATATACTTTTTGGATTTTTTTTTTGTTTTTTTTGCTATATTTGGATTTTCTTTTGAAAAATTCTTGAAAAATGTGGTCAATAATTAGGTTATAATAGTTCTTTTATTTGCTATTTATTTTTTTAAGATAACTTTTAAAATTAAATTTGTTTTACAATTTCATCCTCATTTGATTTTTTTTCCTAACAAATTTATTACTTATTCTTTTAATTATTATTATTTTTTTTACTTTGGCAAGTTTTTTAAATTAATAATTTATTTTTTCTGATTTCTCGCTTCAACATTAAATTGGTTAAGAATTAAACTTTTCAATTAAGTTCAAGTCTAGGATTTTACAGGTTGAGAATGTAATAGACTGACCGAGGTTTACGCGATTCGCTATGGTTTGCTTTTTTTAAACTTATGCTTTTTTAGTTTCATTCTTCTCCATTTATTTAATTGGAGATTGACTTTATTTTTCTATTGGATTTAACTTATTTTTAATATGATTTGAATTATCTTGCCTTTTAACAGTCGGCTGTTTTATAATTAAGCTTTAAGGTTTTATTTAGTTTGCTTTTGATGAGGTTACCCCGATAACACAACCAGGTCGTAGATTTTGCATGCTCATCCGGCTGGACTTGGTACAGGTTTTTTTTTATACTTTTTTTTTCATCAATATTTTGTTTACTAGGAATTGAGCTTTGAAGTTTTTGTATTTTTCTTTCAACAAGGTTATCACATTCTTATTTAATTTTTTCATCGTTATCGAATAATATCCTTCAACATTTGATTTTTTTTTTAAGATTGATTTTTTATTTCAATTTTATCATTTGACATTTAATTGATTGAAAATTGATCTTAGTGCTTTTTTTTTCTTTTCTTTCAAGAAGGTTATCTCAATATTATGTCGAAGATCATAGTGTTTAGTTGGTTAACCTGATTTGATTTGGGGGGTTTTTCATTTTTTTTAAAAAAAATATATTTTTTTATAGTTTTTTCCTTTAACATTGATTTATCTAATAATCGAGGTTCCTGATTTTATTCAATTTGCAAAAATACTTTATTGTCATGACCAAATTGCATATTTAGAGTGTTGACTCGAATGGGTTCAGGTCATATTTTTTTTAATCTTTTTTCATTGTCATTTTTTTTACTTTACCTACTATTTTTATGTTTTTTTATTAATATTATTAAATTAATCAAGCTTATTAAACCTAATTGTGTCATACACTTGAGTTTCAGATTTATTTTTATTTTTTTTAGAATACTTGCATCATCTTAGTAATTTTTTTGCATTCAAAGAAAATTGGGTTGTTCACAAGCGATCTATCTAGTCTTATCCAAAATATCAGCGAGAGATATTTTACCCATAATTAAAAAAAAAAAAAAAAAAAAAAAACCTTCGACGGTCAAGTTTATAGCAACGGGAGAGCGCTTGGCTAATAATCTGATGAGCTCTCTAGGCAACGGACATGCCCATATTAGGTCCTCTGTCTTGGCCATAGCCCGTTGATATTTGTTGAGGCCAATCACATGGCACATCATTCTTTTCATTGCCTTGAGATCTCTCACAGCCTTTTTTTCTTTTCCGGATGATGATATTTTCACGAGGTTTCTTTTCACCGAGGGCCTCGGTAAAATATCATTCTCCTTTTCTCTTTTTTTTTTTTTAACAACTGAGGGGTAAAAATCATAATTAAAAAAGCATCTTGAGTTGCCTCGGTACATTGGTTGGGTTTAACCTAGATTGAGCAAGGCCTGGCCTGCTATAAAATTGAGTTGACTATGATCCTTCTACAATGCATGTTTAACCTAGATTGAGCAAGGCCTGGCCTGCTTTAGCATCTTTTTCTTCTTTTTTTTCCCACTCTTTGAAAAAAGCGTTCCTTTTCTGTGTTTCATCTCTTCAAAACTATATCAACAAAATCCTTGAGGATTTTATCCTCTCTTTTTCCTAAGATCTTGTTTGTTTGCGAAAAAATAATTCAACTAAAACCTTCTCATCTCTTTTCTATGAGATTTCAAAGAATTAATCTGCAAAAGTCACTTTTTGGATCAAAGAGCAGTAAATTTATCTTCCCATTTTGAACAACAAAGAACAATTTTTATGATTTAAAGCGTTCTTTTAAGAAGCAGAAAACACTCTCTTTAATGACCAAAAGCTTTATAGAAGGCATCTAAAAAAAACTCGAGAGAGCTTTTTAATGATGTTTGGTCAATATGGATTTCTTTTGTTTAAGTCGTGATAAAATTATCTTCTGTGATTTCTTGCCATGTACATTCTCAATTTAACCGCAAATTTATAACTTTTTGGGTTTTGGTTGATGTATAGATAATGTTTGAATTTTCCTTGTTAATTTGTTGTTTTTGATATCTTTTTTATTATTATTAACGAGAGTGTCCGGGCAGCTTGCGCGCACCTCGACTACTTTTATGAGCCTTGAAGTTAACGACCAGATAATGTTTGAATCTTCCTTGTTAATTTGTTGTTTTTGATATCTTTTTTATTATTATTAACGAGGGTGTCCAGGTCAGTTTGCGCGCACCTCGATTAATTTCATGGGCCCTGAAGTTAACGACCATGTAAACCTTCAATGATCCTGAGGAGACTCGAACTCATGACCATCACAATCATCGATGATCAATGTTAGCACCGCCTTCTTCTTCTAAAAAAAACACAGTAGCACAACCCTTATAAACTCTCTATTAAACAACCAAAAATTAGTCTTTCCATTCATGATAGCCATATAGAACACCACCATTAAACCACCATAACAACATAACCCTTACCATCCTGTCCTTCGCCTCTAGAACACTAAAGATCTACAACAACTTTCCACTTTTTTTTCCAGCCAAAAACAACTACCTCTCTCTTATATTTCTCATATCGCAAGCAACCACACCCAACACCGCTGACCACTATGACCTCCTTTACGACATCTTAACAACACCAACAAATATAAACCCCATATGAACTAACAAATAGAGAAAGAAAGAGAGAGAGTGATGAGAAGTCAAAACTTTATAAAGCCCAATCTTATAGATCTCACCACCAATGTAGAAGAAAATAGGATGAAGACTAGCTACTAGTCTTCAATAAACATGCCTCAATATAGGCATCAAGTGAGTCCAAGTGCCAGTAGCTATGGTTACAAATAGGACCATATACGGCCATTGTTTCAGCCTAATTCCAATAGTTTCTCGACTTTTTCAATAACTACCAGTCAATTCTTACCACTTTGAAAGGTCAATTTTAAACCCCAAATAATTCTTAAATACTTTGCATGTTATTGAATAGTATGATATAATGTTAGTTATTTTTTATGATTTTATTTGATTGTTTATTAACATGAAATATGTAAAGTGTTGGGGTCTATATTGATGTGTAGCAATCCTAGGTGTATGATGTTATTGAAGAATTTATTTTTAAGGTGGAAAAAAGTTGATATTAATATCCTGTGATGAGGTTGGAAGGGTTAGGTTGTAATAAGTTTATCCAAGGTGTAATTATTGGTCTTGGTGTAAAATGTGTTGTTTCTAATTACTTTGTTTTTTGTGGAATTATATTTTGTGTTGAAATTAACTATTCTAAGTGCTATTGATTTTATATTTTTTCTTTTTTTAATTCTGACTTTATTCAATTTAGTCTTTAATTGACTCTTAAACATTGATTTTCTTGCAATTTCACCCTTGATTCCATTCAATAAAGCTTATAAAAATTAAATTTAGTTCTCTAAAATTTTAATCTTCTCAATTAAGCCCAAATTAGGCTTTCAAACTTAATTTTTCAACAATTAAGTCCTTAATAAAATTAATTTGACCCATTACAAATCTAATTAAGTCATTGCACTTAATTAATTCTCTTAATTTTGGCCTAGATTAATTTATAAGCTTAATTAAACCTTTAATTAAGCTCATGATTAAATAAAATCAACCTATTAAAAATCTAATGAAGTCCTCATAATTAATTTTTATGCAAATTTATCCAATATTCACTTAAGTTAACCTTGAATTTGCATTGTCTTTCACATTTAAGTCCTTAAAAGGTGCAATTAACTTTACTATATTGTTGAGGATCAACCTATTAAAAATCTAATGAAGTCCTCATAATTAATTTTTATGCAAATTCATCCAATATTCACTTATATTAACCTTGAATGTGCACTGTCTTTCACATTTAGGTCCTTAAAAGATCCAATTAACTTTACAATATTTTTATCGTTTCATCTCTCATTTATGTATGTAGATCCTCTTTAACCTGTTCTTGCCAACCAAGTTGTTTGTCTTCTTATATTTTTATTTTTGTATAAAAGAAAAATATAAATTTAGAGGAACTCAAAATTAGGTTATGACAATAATCTTGCTTATACAACTGTTTAGAAGAATCTTAATAAATCCAAGAAAAATCATTTATTGCTTATGAAATTTATATAAAATATTGATGATAAAATTTATTAATGATGTAACTATCAATTTAAAATTCAATTTTTTATTCAAAATGAGTTTTAGTTAAAACTTATTCAACCTAAATTACTTTTAATTCCACAAAAAAAATAATTTTCTCAAATTCTCAACTTAACAATTAAATTGATAAAATGTTGGTACCTATTAAATAACCTATCATTTCTTCAATTATAACACACATAAGTTACAAAAAATAAACGTAATTTCATCAAATGAAAAATGAAATCAATTTCCCCCAAATATTAAACAAACGCTAACATATAAATCATAAATTTATTATTGATAAATTTAGATAAACCCCAGCGGCTTGAGGTGGATAGATTTGTGAGACAATAGGTTATTGGGTTTTATTTCATTTAATTTTTTAATAGGATGTCCATCTGCAATTCTATTAGAAAATACTTATCAAATTTTCGATGAAATTTTTATTATTTTTATATTTGATTGGAATTTCCATAAAAAATTATTGACGGGAAAAATTTCATCGCAATTTTTGTTGACAATAACCGGTGAAAATGTTTTGTTACTAATTCTATCGAAAAGTATATATGAAATATTTTTCATTATTGTTTCCATTGTTTTTTTGTCAATTTTTTATAATAATATTGACAAAAAAACAATTATCACAAATATCTTTTTAGTGTCCCCTTTAATTTGATCGCTGTCATAATCTTATTACCACTATAAATATCAATAGAATCATCTCTCGATAGTGTTGCATAGTCCATCACAATCAATAACATCACCTTATTCTAAACATTTATTTTTAATATTTTTATTAAATAAAAAAATAATTGAAAGACTATAACGGCCTAAATAAAAATCTAATCTAATTTATGTACTATAATAAGTTTCCATCAACTTAAGAGATCTTGAGATGGAGTGACCTTAGTATTTGATACATACATCTTAATCTACAACTTATAATATAATCTCTTATTTGATTTAAGCTAAAATGATTAACAAATATATTGAGAAATCTTCATTTAAAGATTCTGATAAAAAAGATTTTATTAATTTATCTCTTAATGCAATTTTTAAATGTAATATACAAATAAAAAAACACATATATTTTTAAATCAACGGATAATGGAATTTTCATTTAGATTTCATATAGTTAAATAAATTATAAAATAAAAATTATAATATCTTAAATACCTTCTCTACGCTCTGAGTTTCTATTTCAGTCAATGAATAGTGTTATTTAATTTAAGATTTTTAATTAAAAAAAATTGTTCGTATGAAAGCCAAATTATTTAATTTATATTAAAAAAAATTATCACAATACATGAAAGCCAAATTATTTTCATAACAAAGAAGGAAACATCGTGTTTTTGACATGAAAAACAATTCTTCAAGAAATTGTCAAGACATAATTATGATGGCCAAAAAGGTTTTTCTATGAATAGTTTTCAAAACTTTCTCTAGCTAAAACATACTTCTTTGTTTATGTATTTTTTATATAAAAATATAATATTTCTTATTTATTAAATACTTTCTTAATAAAGAATTATTATGATTTGAGTTCAAACAAAAAAACAAAAAACTATGCTTCGATAATTTTATGCTACTGTATACAAAAGTAAATAATAATTAGTTTGAGACAATTGTATAAAACTTTCACTATAAAAAAAATACTAGACATTTTATTCTCATTAAAGTTTCTTGAGAAATATTTTAAAAAAATTACACGTGTTAGTTTCATATATAATTATTTATAATGTACACTATCAGAAAATCGATAAATATAAACAAAAATACCGAGAAAATATTTCCGTCGGTAAATTTTCGAGGGATTTTACCAACAGAAATATTCCCTCGGTATATACCGAGGGAATTACAGTGGGAAAAAATTAAAACAAAGCAAAAAAAATAATGACGTGTCATTTTTATCAACAAAATTACCGACGGACAAAAAATTACCGATGAAAGATTCACCGATGGAGCATTTCCATCAGTGATTTTGTTGGTAAATTAATTACCAACAACATATGTGTCTTACATCGACAAAAAAATTCCATCGGTAAAACTGTTAAATGTTGTAGTGGTACCATTAAGAACTTTTAATCTTATTTGATAAAGTAAGTTATCATCATATAGTTTTTATAATATCATTATAAAAGTTTTATTTGAAAATTGTTTTATTTTAGAATATTAAAAAATTTTAAAAATAAAAAAGCTAGCAAAGTTAAGCCTAAATGTTTAGGCTTGTCTAGACAGCTAGATCTGCTTGACATTAAAAAATAAAAACAAAAGTCCAGGTATGCTTTTTTTTCTTATAAAAATGAATGGATTACATGTTGTTTTCCTAGACAGTAGATAAAGGACGTGTCATCCACTATAATAAATTTTGGTCACCTCTAATGGTTCAAAAATTAGGATATTTGGATCCTAAAATTCAAATATCAATATATTTTTATTTAAAAACATTAAAAAAATACATGATAAAAACCTCAATTAATATGTTTTGTGATGTGTTCAAAGAAGAGCACCTTCTCCATTGAGCTCCTCTCTAAGAAGAACTCATTAATATCAAAATCAGTTTTTTTTCGTAGCCAAAATGTAGTAGAACAAACACTTTTTCTCTCCTCTTATATTTATAAGGACTTTCTCTAT
>Ga0325414_1003042_pt1 | contig 17331 bp, 10 predicted proteins | sample PopdelMetagenome_8_FD_206183 | JGI IMG/M metagenome (GOLD analysis project Ga0325414, IMG submission 206183) | Populus deltoides microbial communities from Bellville, Georgia, United States - Leaf-PdKOR-R3 | ecosystem: Host-associated > Plants > Phyllosphere > Phylloplane/Leaf | place: USA... | reverse complement strand
ATTTTTTAGAATCTCAATTTAAATGTTCGTTCTAAAAGTCAAAATATAATGAATACACATTTTCATTCACTTTCTTTATTTCCATTTACTATTTTTTAAATTTACTCAAAACAAACTTTAAAATCATATAAATATAGTTAGTAGTAAAAGTGAAATAACATTTTAAAAAACAAATTCTTAATTAATTTTTTATATTTCTAAAAGTTTGTTCAAAAACTTTTAGGACAATAATTATTTATGAGACCGGGGAGTAGAATATAAAAATCCACTATTTTTAGAAGTAAATTTTAACAAGGGTCACTAATTCCGTCCTTGAGAAGAGGAGCTAGTTTCGTCAAACCATTTTTTTTTTTTTTTTACGTAAGCCTGTATTTGCCATATTCTCATCAAGATCCACAAACCCAACTCCAAAAATAGAGATGTCGACAAAACGTGATGCAAAAAGTTCATGTATGTCTCCGTCTTTTGAGGCTCACCACTGGCTGGATTCCCTTGAAGCCTCTATAAAAACTGATTCTCTTCCCTTATGTCAATCAAGGGAGTAAATTAAAAAACATCAGCAGTGCAAGTTAAGAAGATCTTGGAAAATGACAAACAAAGTTGCTGCACTGTTGGTCTTGTGCCTTGTTCTTGTTGCTGCAGTTGAGCTTCCTAAAGCTGCGGCTGATGCGTACGGCTCCTGCTTCAACACCTGCGAGCAGGAATGCCGAATTGGTGGCCAAGGCCAAACCTTCTGTGAAATGAAGTGCGACACTGACTGCTTCAACAAGGACGTCGGAGGTAAGATGAACACGCCCTTGTAACAAAATTGAGGCCATCACGTTTTTCTTTTTTTTTTTTCTGTCCTCATAGAATGTGATATGTCTCGTTGATTTAACATCTTTTTAACTGTTCTTGTACGTGTTTGTGCAGCCAAACTGCATTTCACGGCTCCTTGAGCAGCACCAATGTGTAAACTTGGTGAATCAATGGAAGCACCCTTTCTCCCTGTAAAAGACAGGATTGTATCAAATGATGGAGGAATTCAGTAACGATTTGGTTACTCTCATTTGAAATAAATCTATAAATCTACCAAGTTTTATATTATATCTTACAATAAGCCTGCAATTGCCTTCTCCCCCCCTCTTATTTACTGCTCTTTCCTCGCATGCGTGTGTAGATCGATCAAGATTCATGATTGGATTGAGAAAACGTAAAACACTGAGGGTATGCATATATCCCGAATTAAGAACTCCTAACTGCAAGACAAGATCCAATTGCAGGAGATTGAAAAGGAAAAAAAAAAGGATGTATGCATAGTTTATAATCATCTACTGAAGCACCATGTTATTTTGAGATCCTGTCCATCCGTTACTCGGAAATGGTCTCTTGCATGAAAGAAAAAAAAAAGTTTTAGTCAAATCCTTTTACTTGAGGTATGCTCACAATCAGGGACGATGCGAAGGGGCGGCCCTGGCCCTCAAGGCTAAAAACTTTTGCCCCCTCCTCCTTGTCAATATAACCCTTTTGATCCTTTTTTATTCAAATCTCTCAATTTAACACTAAAAATGTAAACATTAATCATTTTTAGCTTGAAAGAATTATTTTCTTGACAAGTTTAACCCTTCAAAGTTAGAGATTAGCTCTCCAATCTCAAAAGATGATCAATCTGGCTTGATTTTCAGAAAACAATTTTGCTGTAATTTTCAAAAACAAAATCCCTAAAAAAATAATGGTTATATGGTCTCGATTGAAAAACTCCAAAGACCTATTCAAAAAACTATAAACTATTGAAAACCATGCATGAACCGAAATTCTTGTATAGAATACATGCACTAATCCATCTCTTTTCCTCGAATCGTTAATTATCGTAATAGATCATCAATTGCCCAAGTAACTTCACCATCTTCCCTATTCATTTCTTAATTCTTAACTCCAGTGCTTTCTTCAGCATTCAGAAAACTAAAACGTGCCTATTTCGCAAATTAATACAAGGACAAAATCCCAAGCTAGCTCTCTCTTTGTTTTAGATTCCACAAAATACCCTAAAACATGCATTCTTAATTTCATTTTTTTTATTATTATCACTTAATTAATTTACCCTAAAACCTGTTGTGTTTGTGTCTCCAATGTCTTCGAAACGGACTCTCATTGTTCGGTCATTGAGCCAGGGAGAAATTGGTGTGTCCAATGATGCCAGTCCAACTCCACCGTATAGCTGCTCGGAAAGAAAGCGTGCGGTCCCAGTCAATGACTTTAAGGTATCAGCATCGGAATAGAAGAACCAACCTCGCCGAGTTGTTGTGTTCGCAATTGGGTCGCCTGGGAGGGAGATGACGCATGCCCAGTTGTCCAGTATGAAGAAGCCTAGAGGAGGGTATTAAGCTCTTGCTATCCCTGAATTTACAATGACAGCTAAAAGACTTTGTCCTGTAAATGAAATTTCCGAACTGTTGTTAATCAGCGGTGACAGATTGAAGGAAGGGGTACATTCTTTTCGGCCATTGTTAATCTTACCCAACATGGAAACAGCATTGTTGCAAGACTAGTAGTCTTGCCCAATCTAAGCTCAAGTTTCAGCCCAACCCAACCCAACCCAAATTAACCCAAGTATACAGAGAAAAGGTTGCAAGAGGATTTGCTTTTCCTCTCTCCTTTTTTTTCCTCCTTGCGTTGACTTACACTCGTATACACCAAGGTTTTCAGTTTTAGCGTGAGTTTTGATTGAAGAAAAGTGGAAAAAGCTAGTTTCTCTTATGTTATTTTCAATTAGAAATTTAATTATGGAACGATTAAAGAAGAACTTACAGTTTTGTTATGATTTTGATGATTGAATAATATAGGAGTTTTGATTGAAGCATTACGGTGTTAGTTGGTTTAAAACGAGCTGATTAAATGATTGTGATTATGGGTTGTTGAAGAACAAATTTTGTTTTTTGTGTAATCTACAGTTTTGAAAGCTAACAAATCGAGATTTTAGGAATCCCGATCAAACGATCGACCGGTTTACTTGTTGTTACAGATCGATCGGTTGGTCTAAACTAGCCGATTGATTGGCCTGTGATAATGATCAACCGATTGGTTATTCTGGTCGATTGGTTGACTCGACAATAGAGTTTTATCAAATATGTTAGGTTTGATTAATTTAAATTATGTTCTAGATTGATCAGGTAAAACAATTTGACTTTATATTAATTTTTTAATCTTTAAATTTAGAGTTTTCAGTTTTTATGATACTTTGTTTCGAATCGATTTGGAGTATTTTCCGTATCATTATAAGTTATATTGATGTTCCTCCTAACAATTTTAAGTAGTCTCTAGTTTTGTATCTGTTTTTCTTTTGTTTTTGTTTTCCAGGTGAGTGAGATAATCTTTAATATGCATGTAATATAAATAATATATGTATTTTGATTATATAATTAGTACAATTGATTAATTCTTTGATATTTATATATGTTGTTTTATTATATAAGTACTCATCTTTTTTTTGAATTTAATTTCTCACTTGTATTCTGTTGAATTAAATTATATTTGATATGATATACATTGCTTTAATAAATATTGCGAATATCTATTATGTCTTGATAATGATATACTTGTCTATAACGTCATACTAATAGAGAGTAGTTTGTCTATTTGCACATAATATTTTGTATACCTAGCTGGTGAGAAAAACATCAACATGTGACAACTGATCCTCTCATAGCAGTCACCTTCGAGTTTTATCTAATCACTTTTGGGTATTATATGATCTTTGACGTGTATTCCACTATTTTACAATAATATGCTTGGTATGTATATTTATACTAAGATATATCGACTTGCAAACTATTAATATATAAAATGTATGTTAAATGTTATTCTCTCATTGAATTGGTTGAATTCACCACTCCAATTATTTTTTTTTAACATCATTTCATGTTGTTAATTTTTATTAGCAAGTGGACGTTGTTGGGTGTTCTTGCTTCTTTAATTTTAGTTGGTATGTCTTATTTGTTCCGTAAAGTTTTTTTTTTAATTTTTGATTTGATATTTTAGACGCTTCAATGTTATAATGTTTTAATTAAGTTTGGATTTTTACATGGCAAAGCTGAAAGGATTGTGCATACAACTTGCACATTAATATTTTATAAAAGATGCAATTTCATGCTAATTTTTCATGTGAATGTTGTACAGTTTAAATTGCAGCGGTAGAGAAATCTTGTTTTGATTAGGTTTATACTCAATTAACAAGCATATTTTCTCAATCAATTACATTTTCTGCTCTTTTGATACCAGGCATGCGTCTGTGCACTTGTTCAGATCATATGGTCGTTTCTGACATCCTTCCAGCTGAACCCCTTGCTTACATGTGCGCACAATCATTTAGCTTTAGAGGTAAATTTTAAGAAACGAAGGAAAGAGAATTAGAGAGATTATTGTCTACTTATATGTAACTTGATTTTGAATAAACTATAGAAAACCGAGAATCTTGCTGGGGTTTTCACTCTCCAAATATCAGAGGACAGAGTAAGGCTGTTGCTGATTTAAGAAACAGAGTAGCGAGAGTAATCCCTTGGAATGTTCTGCATTTCAAAGACAAAAGAGAGACATGCTTTTGCCTTCACTGCTATTTGTTTAGCTGATGTTGCTTTCATCTCCCACTAGCTAAAAGTTTACTGACGGATGACAATGTAGGAACCCCTGATTTTTTCTAGGCAGTTACTTGTCCTGAAAACACTTTAAAAATTAGTCAGATCACCAAAACAAAGCGCACAGGTTGGTGGCTGAGTTGTTTGTTTTACTTTATTTTCTTACATCTGTGAAATTTAACAGATAGATAAGAACGCAAATAACAATGAAGGTGGAGTAGCAGAAATCATCATTTTCAAGTAGCTCAATGTGCGGCATGTGTTCTGTTCGCCATGCAGATAAAGAAGAGCCAAGAATAATTAATGTTGTCTTTTTCAGTGAATCATGCGCGGAGAAAAAGCAAGCATGATACTTTAATCTGTGCATAAAGAGTTTTTTTTTAGAAAAAAAATGCGCAACCAGGAAAAAAAGAAAATAAATTTATAAACTAGCACAAGAAAAAAATTTAGAAAATTTTATTGCTGCGCTACTCTCAACTCATTAGCTGTTGAGTGTAGAAATTAATTAGAGGATTGCTAAGTAGACATTAACAGATGACGATCTAAGATATTGGCAATCTGTAATAAATAATTTACATCACGTGCTATGAAAAGCATAAAAAAAGAAAGAAACAAACAAGAGGAGCTGCCCTTTTATCAGTTGGTGCATGATAGGAACGTCACACTGCTTCCTTTCAACTGGGGACCAGTTGGGAACAACAAAAGGGGGGAGCAAGCAAAGGACCTGCAGAAGTTATTGCACGAGATAATGAAATAGATTCAGTTGCGTTCTTCCTTTTTTTTCCTGTCTTTTTTAGTGCTTAATTAGTTCTGTGATTTGTAACATTAAGTATTTGTTAATTTCAGGCGTGCAGTTGCCATTCTTTTTCTTAAGATTCAAAATGGTTGATTTGGATTTGAATTTGGTTCACTTTGCTAACTTTCTCCTGAAATCTTATATTTGTTGATCAGATCTATAAGCAAAACGCCCTTCCTCTATCTGAGAATTTGTCTCTCCTTCTAGGATGTCAAGGCATCAATTTTGTACTGAAAGGAGAGGCAGAAAATATACGAAGCTGTTGCAGTAATGATAATTAGCCCATCCAATTTTGGTTGATGTTATGGTTCGTAACTAACTTAACCAACCAAAATAGAAAGTTAAACATGTGGAGTGTATAATTAAAGCTAATCACAGCGAGGTGGTAATTGTCTAGCTGGGCCTCCACTGTTCAGCACTCCAGCATTAAGATAAACCAGGCAAAGCAGAAGGCGAGACAAATTCTGACATGGAAGGTGAAAGCTAGAAGCGAAGATAGGTTAAGATATCAAGGTGATATTTAAGAGAAGGAAGTGTCCTGTAATGTGATGAAAACAGTTGCTCAAAACATGTAAGAAAATCCCCCCTATGCATATGATTGATTATTCCCATGTTTAACCAGAGATCCTTGAATTAAAAGTCCGAGTTCTAGAGGAAACTGGACAGCCCTTGATTTTTATTTGTTCCCCCCTCTTCTAACAACAAAATTGTCCATTATAAACCGGGGAAGAGGTTCTTGGTTAAGAACACCATATTTGACAAAGAATCTTTCTTTAATTGGTGTTCCCGAGTCCTGACGAGAATTTGACATGGGCTATGTTGCCGGCGTAAGATCTATAACTACAATCTGAAGGGAAGAATCATTACTCCAGTGCAATTAATTGCCTATACATTCTGTATACTTTTGGGCACCTCCATGTTCATTTTCCATGTTTCTTGCTTTTTGATCTGTATTTGGACGGCTCTATGTGCAGAACCTTTTGAAATGTCACAACATTGAGGACTGGGAGTGGGAAAGGGTTGGGAGGAGTAATTCACGACGTTTGGCACTCCGGAGTGTTATCTAATAAATCATGGCTCCTCCTAAGTCCTCACAGACCTGCTAACGGCAGTGTATATGTCGATTATCAAGAAACCATCCTTTTCAGTAAATCATTAGCAACAACAGGAGCAAGAGGTATTCCCAAGTCTGACATAAATTTCGATATTATATAAATTTTTCCTGTAGCTTTGGTAACGAATATCCATCAGATCTCTGCTTGCTTCTACATTTAAAACAAAAGAAGTGGCCAAAATGATCGTATCATCTTCTTTCAGTCATCAAAAGTGTTTCCTAAACTAAAACAAAAAAAAATCATGAATAAATCAATCTTTTAGTCAACTACTTCGCAGCTCCTGATGGGTTGAGTGATTGAGTTCATCCTGCCAAAAAAAAACCCGCCATTGTTACTTGGCCCTATTTATCTTAAACTAAACTGAAGTATAAATGCAACCATGATAACAAATAAGAGATTGTACCGAATCATGATGAAGGACTGATAGTGCTTGCACAAAACTTTGCAATAAAGGTAGGAGTTTTTAATCTGGTAACTCAATTATGTGCCAAACAGAAACTGGAACGTTATGATGATCAAAAGTTACACTGAGTTGATGATGTGTGGAGTTAATTTGCTGGCAAAATTACAAATATTTACACCTGGAAAAAAAATGAAAGCAGATATAAGGTCAGGCAAGGAAACAAAAATGTACATCAAGACCAGAAAAGTAAAAGAGAGGAGAACCAACCTTTTTCAGTCAGTGGGCAACGGATTGTCTCCATCACCCTTCAAGGCAAAATTTGTTCAAAGCGATTCCCGCTGCAAAAGGGGACCAGATGCTACATAAGAATAGGAACAACCAAAAGATTTTCTCAAGAAAACTTAAAAGGCAAGGGATTTTATTGTATGGAATACTTCAATATGCTAAGTATATATTCTGTTTTTTACCTTCATTTTCATTAGATTCACAAAAGTCCATGAGCTCAATAGCCTAAGGCAACGATAATTAGTTTCTTGTGAGATGTGCCAAAGGTATTCGTTGGGCTCAAAATCTAAAGATTAAAGGTGTTTATCTGCAGACCACCGTAATAATGGATGCTTGCACCCTTTTCTATCCCATCCAATCCAAATCCATTACAATGGAAAAGATGGTGAAAAGGGAAAAACATTTTACAGTAATAAAAAGCAGCATGGAAGTTTTGCTTGAGTGATTGAGGATGCCAAACCATACTTCATATGCAGAAAAAAATGTGATTCTTGTAAACATTTTTATTGCCTGGTTATACCCCAAGAGAAACACTCAAACATGGAAAAGAAAATGAATTCCATCACCATATATTCATAAGCTCAAGGAAGATGCAAAGAATGAAATAAGGGATTCCATGAAGCATCTTGGAGCTCAACTATTTAGTTCATTAAAAAGAGAGTTTGTGCAATCACATGCGTGTGTTTCTCTATGCACATGCACACTGGTGAGAGATGGAAAGGGAGAAAGACATACCAATCTGATCAACCTTCAAAAGAAGTTTAGTTCCGTGTACCCATGTGAGTACGGCAAAAGCTCCTCTACCTCAATTCTGGAACTAGAATAACTAGTGCTTTTCCTCAATGGACCATGACTCGACTCAACCTCTGCCCAAAATATGCCATATACAGGCCTATGATCTGAGAACCGAGATTCCCCACGTACATAAGATGATTGTTGGAGGCCTTCTCCATGCCACAAAATTCTATCGCACCTTCAGCATAAAATTATTTAATCAGCAACACAAGTGATTAGAATTAAGAACTTCAACGATGTGTATCGATATTGTAACCTTCACTTTTTTCTAATTTCTATAAGCATTTTGTAATTCAAATTTTGCAGTTAAGAAAACGTCTTTTTCTTTCAGTCGCATACTTTCTTGTATAGTCTGGTAGGAAGGGCTGTTCTTACCAAGCTGGTGTTCGACGTTTCTCCTTGGGATGCATATCGTCCCCTGCATATCTGTCTGAATTGGTTGAATACTTGTAGGTTGGTGGAAAATAAATTTTCCCCTCACTCCATCCCCTAAAAACACGACCTCGCCTCTGCTCTATCCTTAACTGCAACATAACCATCAGCATATCAGATGGAAGCTGACTTATATCTCATAAAATTGATTGATATTTTCGAAATAAGAGGAAGGAAACTGACAACAGAAAATATGGAGAACATATGTAAAGCGTGCCTGGTCATTCTCTAACAATGCTCTCCAGTTTTGCATCTCAACTAGTGCCTTGGCAGCTCGATATGACAGGGCAATACGATAATTCAAATCCCCAAGCCAAATAACTCGACTGCAACAAATATTATTCAGAATTAGAACTTTGAAAACGAATGTTGAATAATGAAGAAAAAGAGGGAGTGGACAATATAAATCATTTACTGAGACATGCTTGTAAATTTTATTGTAAAAGCTCAAAATTCTCATAGGATAGGTTTTTGTTAGGACTTAACACCTTGTGATTGTCAAAAACACAAATAATTCATTGGAACTGTTTCCTAAACTATAATAGTACACATCTGATTGCCAAGAAAAGTGAAATGCATCTCCTTTTCACCTTATCGTTAAATCCTCATAATCTTTTCATTTATTTTAATCCTTTTTCAAAACAATGTATAGTTTACTTGATAGCTGATCAGCAAGGTTGGTCTTACTCATGCTCAAGGATTGTTTCTGGAGACTTTTCATCACCCGAGTTATGAACCCGCGGAAATCTTGTCTTCTTAAGAATCTCCATGACATCTGCATTCCTTCTTAACTCATCACCTTCTTTCTGCCCAGAGGTTAAATGGCTGCATATGAAGCAAAAGCTTGTTTGGTGCAAGGACATGCTGACTGAAATAGATCCCTGCGACGTCAAGCAGATTATTAAATCTCTATTTTTCTTAATAGTCAGCAGTTCTGATTACGTTGGAAAATCCAAGTAATGAAGCAAAAAAATGACACTATGATTTACTTAAGCAATACCTTATTTCCTAGGTAACCCATCAATCCTCTACCAACACAAGAAACTTTCATGTTTTTGACGTGCTCCCTCAGATCACTCCTCACCCATATTGTCAGGAATATGCCAACCATTTGCTTGCTTGCCACTAAGCAGTACCTTGAATGCCCTGGCCTCCTATATCCTTCTTCGGTAGACGCAGAATAGGAATTTCCATTTGACATTGGTGAGTATAAAACAGTACTTGGTGATTCCCCAGGCCCATTATCATCATCTGAGGAACCCCATCTGGAGTAATCACTAGGCCTGGAATAATCACTGGGCCTGGAATAATCACTAGGTCTGTGACCCCATCTATTGCTAGGATCATAGTCACTTGGCCTGTGGCCGAATATTACCCGATCACATACACTGAATCGCCGATCAAGTCGTGGCTGAGGAATTGAAGGATCATTGTCCATTCTCCAGCTATTGGTTGTCTGGAATGACCGGCGATGAAAGAAAGAAGCATTCTTTTGTCTAGATGATCCCTCGAAATCTGCATCTATTTCTACAATTGGCTCAGGAATTGGAGACGGTGTATAGCACCCACCACTTCCACTAGTTCCAGGAAGATTGTTTAGAGTCTTTCTGATGAGAGCCAGCCATTTTTTGGCAGGGCCATTATCTTCTGCACCCAGAACATTACCAGCATTCAAAGGAACTATCTCTTGAAATCTGATACACAAAGATAAGTAGAGATGTTTCCATCACTAATGGGCAATCACAGAATTTAGTGACAGGAAATGTGAAGATAATAACCACCAAATCATACCCAAGAACGTAAATATCTGCTGGAGGTGAAGCATGAAGCCAGTCATCAAGACTTAAATTACTTAGAGGGGATCTTCCAGCCACATTCCAAGAAGCTACAAAAATGCTGCCCCAAAATGGAAACAGAAAAGCAGTTGGTACTTGAACATTAAAAATACGCACATAATTAAGGAAGAAAAATGTGAGACGAAGGGAAATCTAAGACACGATACCTGTAGTTTTGCACGTCTATGATACGAGGATGGTCAAGATTCATCCTGTTCCGCCGGACCTGCTCTGGATTCTTGCTAAATTTCTCTGCATCGAAGAGATGAAAAAATAATTAAGAATTACAGCACTAACAGGAATTTAAACCCAACTGAGACATATTCACCATGAGAAATCTTTAGATTCTGATTGTAATGCACCTGTTTTGCTCTTTTTTATTGTACACGGCTCCCTCTCTGAGAAGCTCGTCCTGTACTCAACTTCACCCCCTGATGAAAAAAAAAAAACACTTGTAAAGCGATCCTATTTTTAAAGAAAGGGTAAACCAGAGATGAATGTGGAGAAGTTGAATTGATAACAAAAACAAAACGAGATTATAACTTAAAATTGTCACTAGCAGATACAGTATCAATTTGGTTGCAGAGAAACTTTAGGATTAAAAGAAGATGGAAATATGGACAATCTTTTATTTCTTTCACTCCTTGGAATACAAGAAGGAAAAGAGCATTTAGCAGAGGTGAATAAAGTTGGTGATATTTGAGGATCACAATACCATCAAGCACCAAGTTCACGAGGATATTCCTCCTTTTTTCTGTTTTTCTCAGCAACCAACCAGATTATGAGAAACTGTAGTATAAAGAAAGCTGATTCTTTGATTCCATTGGATTAAAAACCCCAAGTTTGATTAAAGGTAGTCGTCACGCAGAAGACCAGGAAAAGAAAATGCCTACCGTGAACATCATCAGCTTGAAATTCCTCATTTTTGCTCTTGATGTTGAACCACTTTCTGACCATTTTCTTGGACCAGGAGAGCTTCACCCAAAAACAAAAAAAAAACAATTAACTAATGACATCCAAAATCATCATAATTGCTCGATAAAAAAAAAATTGGAAAAAAAAAACCAATTAACTAATGAAAAAAAAAAAAGAGAAGAAAAACTTGGCATGTATGTATAGGAAAATGAAGAGAAAAACCTTGCTTTTCTTGGAGTTCCCATCTGTCATTTTTCACTATTAATTCATATAGCTCTTCTTTTACTTCCTGCCCCTCCCCAGCTCCCAAGCTTTACTTAATATCACCAGAAAAATGGTCACTAACTCAAAGAAATAGAACTCCACAACTGGAATTCTCCTTCCACAAACTATTATCAAGCTTTGAAACAAGTCAAGAAGGTCTTTACTCCCTGCACGCTCTAAAACCACTGAAAGCTACCAGAACCCAGCCAGATACACCGAACCACAAACGGGTTTCTTGGTTTCAACTAGAAATGAGCCAAAAGGGACCGAACAGCAAGTGAGTTTTCTTGGTTTCCTCTTGTACTACTTTGTAAATGCACTGTATGAGACACTTGAGAACAAGTAACGAGAAGAAACCCACAAAATATGAGAATGTAATTAGTCAAGAGAGACAACAATTTAATGCGTGGAAGTGAGATGAGAGATTCTTGAAGTAGAACAAGACAATGTAGGAGAAATAGATAGAGAAATAAAGGAAAGCAAAGGTTTTTAGACAGAGAGGGGATTAAGAGAAACAAAGCTTATAGCTTCTTTCTCTGTCTCCCTTTGAAACAAAGAGGCCTCGTTCTCAGCAAACAGCAAAGTATCGAATTTGAACAGAATAAAGTGTAGCATTGGAGAGAGAAGAGACACAAGACTTGGTCTTAACGGCTGCCTTTTTCTTTTTCTTTTTCCTTATTTTATTTTATTTTATTTTATTGGATTTCAAGTACTTCAAATTTCAAGGCGAGCCAACATGATGGGACAAACGGGCAGTCATTCAGTGCAGCATCTCTTGCAAGAATCGGCAAACAAGACCTGCCCACGGTCAGCAAATGTGTTGAGAGGGTGAGAGTACCTCTTGTGGGCCTGTAGGCTGTAGCCTGTAGCCTGTAGCCTGTAGCCTGTAGCCATTGCCCTTCTCTAATCTTCCCATTTTGGTCTTCAAAAATAAAAGAAAGCAGTTAAAGAAGGAAAGAGATAAAGGAATGTGACAATGTGCAGAGGTACTATATACATATATTTTCTCTCTGTTTCCATTTCTGATCCGTCTCTTTCTCTTTATATTTCCCCTTTCTTTTCTTTTTCGCTTGAGTTATGTTTTGAGTATTGACAAAGGAATGCCTCCTGTGTTGGCTCGCTCTAAAAAACATTAAAAAATATTTCTATCTGGTTTTATGTTTGTTTGGTTAGTAATATTTTACTCTCTTTGTGTAGATTTGATTGGATATGCTGATTACAGTGGAATGTAGGGAATGTTGTTCACCAACTTGGATCTTCTTTTGGCTCAGTCTTGGGATTGTCTTTCAAAACAAGGGCACTTGTCCCAATTTTTATGTGCTTATGCCCCTTCCTTTTCTTTGCTGTGCTCCTTCGGAGTTACCAACTAGTATACGGTTCGCATGCTTTTCAATGTCATTTTTTGACCATCCTAGCTTAATGCCACTTTTTAGCAACGGGGAGCTCCCTGAATCGCTAGTTAATCTTGCTTGATCGATGTGCCCCGCCGCCCATGCTTGCTGCTTTTTGGGCGGCTCCTCCTCAGACATTCCATAAATCAATCTATGGCTCCTATGCTTAAGACCACAGTCAAACAACAATATTATTTGGATTTAAGCTCTCTTGGCTCGAAAGTATAATTGACTGCTCTCTTGATTTAAGCTCTCATGTCTGTTGGAATGTTGCATTTGTTTTTGCTGCTAGCCCTCATGATTGATGGGCCTCGGACATTGATTAGCGACAAATTTTATACTAAAATCCGAGGATTATATTTATGGGCGCTGACGGCGGATCGTTTGTAGTTGCCAGTTGGGGTAGCATGGGGGATAAACTAGTTCGTCCACATTCCAAATGGAAATCTCTTATGATCATCATCATCACTCGCCGAGTAGAGCTTTGATGGTATTATTGCTAATTGGTCCCAATTAGAGATGATTGGGGCTTGTTTAAAGGTGTCCTTGTTGTCCTCTGCTAACAAAATAAATCACTCCCAGGTGTCCCACATGACATGGTGTCTGATTTTACTCTCTTTTCCCTCGAACATTTCCAGGTGAGCAACGAATATACAGCTTGTGTTAGCATTTGTGCACTTGCATATTCATAAATCGTGAATTCTTAAGATCTTCTGCGCAAGAATTTAGTTTGAATTAACCCACAAACTGATTCAAGAATACTCTTCGCCATCAAGTAATAAATCAATCTTAAGTTTAAATTTAGCATTTCACGCTAGATTAGTGTAATGCTTTAATTATGAAACATATCTTAACGTTATACCTTTTCAAATTTTAGTTATGATGAATGGATTTAAATTTGTTTCGCTTACGATCATTTAATACTCGATTTTTTTATATAAAAAAAGTTTAAAATACTCTTTCGTATATGTATGAATCCTGACATGAATATGAATAATGTGTGTAGTTCGAACTTCATTAGAAAAAGGTTTAGTCTTAATCACAAAAGTAAGCGCTCAAGTGTATCTTGATTGTTAAAAAAAACAGATTAGTTCTCTTTTTTTGAAGACCAAGTGGTATCGTAGGGTCAATCTTGACATGTAAACATTGAATCTAGCTCTACGATCCAAATAATGACAGGATATCCATGTAAAGATTAGAAGAAATGATAAGATCCTTGTTAAAAATCTCCTAGCATATTTTATAGGTTTAACCTCAAACAACTTCAATGGTGCTTTTAGATGATAATCAAATCGGTGGCAAACTTAGGCCCGGTTCCGATATTACACGGCAGCCGATCACGGGAGAGGAAGCTCTGTAGTGCTGTGGCTGAAAACTGGACCTCGAATGGCGAGAGAGCCAGGAGGTATATCTTAACTAAACTTGTATAACGAGTGGACTTCATTGTATCCAAATCAAGGTTATCTAATCAGCATGAAAATCGGTTGCCCTCGTGAAACCCTCACTCTTGTAATGAGATTTATAGCTTGTGTGGAAATATAATTAATATAAGTTTGGTTGTTTTTTTAATTATTTTTTATTTAAAAATATATTAAAATAATAATTATTTTATTTTAAAAAAAAAATTATTTTTAATATCAATATATTAAAATGATCTAAAAAAATATTAATTTTTTAAAAAAAAATATAAAAACAAAAAAGGCTTTAGAAAAATTACAATATTTGTTCTTGCGTCTCAGATGTGGGCCTTGGGGAATCATTTCAAGCAATGAGGTGGAAAGGTGAATGTTGAATAATAAAAAGAAAATTGCAAAGTGGAGGCTTGTACCGAAGACTAAAGGAGACATGGGCCATGCTTGGTAATTGGATATCTAAAGAGCCGGAAGAAATGGCCCTACGATGTGTTCTTCTCCTTTATTTTATTTTATTTTTTATTCTTTTTGACAAGCACATTGATGCAGCTTAACCAGTATCTCAGGGATACCACGGTTTTTGGATTCGTCGAGGACATGATGAAGAGTGCTGTTTGGATGCTTATTTTCTTCATGACCTGTTGTATGATGGAAAAGAAAGCGTATGTTTGTATAAATTCCATGAAATTAACTGTTTTCTTCCTGCTATATAATTTCTTTATTGGTGCATGGTATCAGAAAAAAAGCTCATGTGAATCCATTTCGTATAAAAATTAAACAAACAGACGAATGACAGAGACGATGAATGACAGAGAATTAAAGCTTAATTAGCAAATAAATATAAAGGGCCCGCCCGCCATTGGCCTGCCGCCCGCCCACTCTTCGCCTTCTAATCAAGATTCTCCATCAAAACTCGGCTGTCAAATATCCTTCCATTTCCGAGGGAACTCGAAGGGCGACAATCTGATCGAGTGGTATCTATGGAAACATCAAGTTCAGAGATTCAACGAGGGAATAATGATCTTGCGATTCTACGTATCTCTCGCATGGAAAAAATAGTTTGATATATACAAGCTAGGCACCATCTTTGATAAGGACGGAATCAGGGGAAGGCAAGCCCGACGTCGGCAAAACATTTTAATTTTTTTATATTTAATATTTAAATATAAAATAGTATGATATTTTTATTTTAAATAAATAAATTTTTTAATAATAAATCTTGTTATATTAATTTTTACATCTCCTATCAAATGCTAGTAGCTCTGCCTCTGATTTTTGTCATGTCACATAGAACACGCAAGATGTCGTTTCAAGGGGGAAAAAAAAAAGGCAACCTCTACCGTTATATAATTATATCTTTACCGAGGGAATTGAAGTCATAGAAAGTCGAATTCCTATCTCATTAATTTGTTAGCCATCAAATATAACATCACTGGATCAAGTCTTCATGTGTTCCGAGCAACATATATAAATTAAAATAAATATTCCTTCGACGAGCCACATAAGTTGTCCCTCCCAGTGACAAGGCAAGGGTTTTTTTCCCCCCTTCGTGTCTAGAATAGAAAACGTGCTTTTTAGTGCAGTAGTATTTCTCATAATAGGCTAGAGTGGAGATAGACTCAAGCTCAAAGTTAATTTCGACGATTAATATATATATATATATATATATTAAAAAAGATTGTCTTTTATCATGCTTTTTGATATCTAATATTATTAAGAATATTTGGAAACAAGGATAAACAGAATCATAAAGATGCCCAAGAACCATGATTCCCAGCACGACCCAGTTGCTGGATATTGCGTGTTGTCTGATGATAATAGCTGCTAATAACCAAGCCATCATGGAGGATATGATAATTAGCTAATTAGAGGCAGCTCAAAAGCCACCACGTTCACAGTTAGACGAGGAAGATTTCGTTATCAAGCATCGCCATCTTTGGACTAAACGAGTCTGCAATGATATCAAAATAGGTCAAAACAACAGCAAGGAATTCCAAGAAGATCTCTGCTTTTGTCTTTTTCTTTTTTGTTCTCTTCCGACTCTGCCCTTCCCTCGGTGAATCTAAGGCTACCGTCAAGATTTACGAGGCAGTCAAAGGAGGCAGCAGCATGTTTGATTTCCTTCTTTCTTTAACATTCCCTTTCTTTTTTTTCATGGGTGCTTTTTCTGCTTAATGAGAGAGGCCCCACTCCTACCTTTCTCTTTGCCAACGTTTTTATGGGTTTGAAGACAGATTGGGTTTTTATCTTTTGATTTTCCTTTTCTAAATGTACGGACCCAGTCTTTCTTTACATACATGTCATTCGAAATAGAATCTACTGCAGGCTCGAGGGTCACCAGAGACCACCGTATATTATTTTTTACCATACTCTATGTCTAAGTTATAAAAGCCAGCCAAGTTACGAGTCGGAAGAGTGAACATGAATTATCTAATTTTTAAAAATAAATATATTACAACATGTTTTTTAAAAAATCTCTTTTAAAATAAGTCAACATACAAGTTGATTAAGTTTTTTTTGAGTAAACTCGGTTTGCTGATAAACTAAGAAAATGTTTGGTTTTTTTTACAAGATCCATACAAAAAAGATGTATTTTTAAATTTTTAAAATATAATTTATATTTTTAAAATATTATATTTTAAAATAAAATCATTGTACCTCCATCTCCAAGTCAAACGCGCACTAAATACTAAAATTGCAGGTTAATTCAGGACTGAAACGTCAAAAAAAATAGAGGTTAGTCTTGGTACAAAGACAGTGTTCTATCTGCATGTGTATTGTTCTGGTGTGGACATGTCTATACGCGCAGACATGACTTGTGTCTTGTGCGTACATGTATTGGATGTCGACGTGTCTTCTATCTAAGTGGCGTGTTTTCATTTTATTCCTTTCTCTTCGTTATCTCGGGAAGTCGATGTCCTTTGTACAAATTAAAGTAAATCAATCCCATATAGTCAATTCTCTTGATGTTCTCCCAGATATTTTTAATTTTTTACTGTTAACTGTAAACTAAAAAATGAGGAGTTTTACTGTATTTTTTATAAATTATTATTTATTGAAATAGTGATTTTTTTAATT
>Ga0325414_1003040_pt1 | contig 17336 bp, 14 predicted proteins | sample PopdelMetagenome_8_FD_206183 | JGI IMG/M metagenome (GOLD analysis project Ga0325414, IMG submission 206183) | Populus deltoides microbial communities from Bellville, Georgia, United States - Leaf-PdKOR-R3 | ecosystem: Host-associated > Plants > Phyllosphere > Phylloplane/Leaf | place: USA... | reverse complement strand
TGGAGACAAAACAAGTGAAGAAGGATATCCAAGAAAGGTGAAATGTTCTCATATGAGGGTTAGCAAAAGAGAAAATCTTGAACACTTTGGCCTTGTGCTCAGAATCAACTGGCAAGGCAAATTTTGCTGTTGTATCTGTCGGGACTGTAGGAGAGGCAACCGAAAAGGCAAAGGTTTGTTCTCTGCCTGTCACTCCATGCATGGAACTACCCGGGGAACCTTCAATATCGCCCATTTTGTATTTTTCTGAATCTCTATCTTGAATATGAGAAAGGGAAGGGGAGACACAGAAGAAGTGATCAGATCAAACGCGACTTAAAGCTGTTTGATGTTGTGTATGGGAGGAAAAGTGTAGAGTATTTGTAATGTGGCAAGGGTTAACATTTGGGAGTGTGTGCTTAAATTTGTACTTTAAGGATCTGTAAGGGCCAAATGAGATTCCATTGGTTGAGAAATATTAAAGAAACAGATTTCTATAGAATCCATTTCGCCACATCAGGTTCTGAACAGAAGAAGTCTCATGGAGTATCCCAAAGGATACATGGGCCCACTAGCTCTTAATTTGAAAACTCTTCAAGAGGTAATTAACCTGGTAATGCCTACTAATTACTAGTGATTATGTTCATACTTGCTCAACTTCCCTCCAAAAGTCAACTTCATTCCTAAATATGAATCCTAAAGCACAGTTGAGTGCGGGACGTGAATCCTGAAGGCACCGTATTGGATAAATTGGAAGTAGCATTCCAGGTAGAATAATCCGTGTCATATATTTGCATATCTAGCTAGATGGTAAGGTGAATATACTTTTTTTTAAAAAATAAATACATGTTATTTTAAATAATATATATATATATATATATATATATATATATATATATTTGTACGTATTTGATCTTGTTATATCTCACTCAAGCGGGATGAATACAATTATAGGTTAATAAACATGTTTGATCATTCTAGTTTTGTTAATTAATTTTTAATTTAGTTCAAAATAAATACAACTTATGCTAAGGTTTTGGATTAGAAGATTACTGAGCTAATCATCGATGGTTAAATAACTATGATAAATAGATAAAGATTCAAATTTTACTCCTGTCTTATATAACTTTAATTTCTTCGTTAACAAAAACAGGAATAACTATGATCTTGGGCTGATAGTATCATCTCGAACCAAGGTCATAATTAGCGTGTACGGCAGCCATCTTGACTCAACAACGACCCCAGCTGGCCTGTTAAAAGCCACCATTAACAGTTTGATTCACAGAGACTAGCGTAAGCTTTCTTTGATTAAGGGAGTGCTCACCTCATTGGATGTGGATATTATCGATTTAATTTCCTCTTATTTATTATGGTATCTTCATCTCTTTCAAATTTGCTATGTGACATCGATCCTTGATGGATCCATCTATTGGCAATAACTTATTACATAGAATTTGAGAAAATGTCAAAAAGACTTTGCATAAAACTGAACCTGGATACTTTACTGGTGTCATTGCCAGTACAGTAACCGACCTGAGGGATTTATTTAATTGACTTGGATATTTCTTGTAAATTGCAAGTCAACCAAGCCCCCTATAAAATTTAAAGTCCTCCTATCATCCTCTTCAATTCCAAATCAATTGTTGACACTAAGACCCTAGATGAAGGTTTTAAAATGCACTTTATTTGGCTTGCCATGGCCTACAATCTACTCCAACTGGCGCATGGTCAGAGGAAACATATTTTCTTATTCTAAAAGTGCAATTTTCTCCCCTCCTTGTAGTCCACTTGCCAGTTTCATGGAGATAGAAAACATATCATCCAAGCTTGCCTTGCATTGCCCTTTCAAAGGCTCTTAGAGTTTTTTTGTATATTATTTTCAGGGTACTTGGGACAAGACGACTTTCTTGTATGGTTGGAATTCGCTGGAAATGAAGGGGGAGTACCTTGAAAACCTGTTGTGTGCATTATTTTAAAGCTTGGAAATTATGAAACGACAGTATAAGAGCTCTTGTATTTTTATGTATATGCATATAAGAGCTCCAATATAAGACCTTGTATTGATGATCAAAATGCTCAGTAGAAATCCTATATATAAATATAAAGAGAGAAGAATGTGGGCATGCTTTATTTGTTGAACAGCACAAATGGGTTCAAGAATGGATTGTAATGGTGTCGCACAGACGTTATTATGGGTAGGAGGATAAGTGTGGTTATTGATAAATATATCTGAGTAAATTCCACGTTCCATTAAAGCTGGCAGCTATAGAATCAAATTTATTAAACAAATTATTCTAGAATAACCAATAAATATATTTTATTCGGTGCCGAAAAAACAAATTTATTATTATTTTTAATGTAGAAAGTCATATGTTATGATAATTCTAGATTGCTTGAACACCAATTTTGTCGTCAGATAGATCATCCATGTAAAATTGATATGTTAAAAGACTCCTTTTTAGTCTTTTTTTCATCAATTTATTTTGAAAAAAAATCATTCCAAAGTTCCAAATAATTATAAAATAACATTAAACATCCAACTCAAATAATATAACCCATATCATAAACATAAAATTTATTTAACAATCAACCCAGAAAAAAAATAAAGGTTGAAGTAATAAAGCAATGGTTTTATGGATTATTAATTTTAAGTTATATAATCCATGAAACTATTGGTTATTAAAAAATCAAATTTACAGTTTTCACAGGGCAAATAAAAAAAAAAAAAAAAGAAGAAGAAAAGAGAAAACTAAACCAAAATCTTTTGGTTTAAACCCGAATAACGCTAACCCTATTAGCCAGTTTTGCACTCTCATCCAAGTTAAATGAGCCAATAATGAATACATTCAATTTATGCTTGTTTTCTTTATTGTGATAAACACAAATCAAGAGCTGCTAAAAAACAGATGTGCTTTAAGGGTATCTTAAATTTACCACTAATTTTTAGTCAGAAGCTGACAATTACTTTGTAGCTAAATGTTTAGAGGTTAATAAGCCAAATTTTAAGTTGTTTTTGTGTAGTATTCTATGTTTTATTTTAATCACATATTTAAATATGTTTATTTAATTAATATTTATTACAATTCTGCATGGATTTTATTGAAAATTAATTTTTTTTTAAAAAAAAAATGACATCCAGTAGTTTAAGTTTTGTAACCACTCATAATGCATCCTACACGATGATGAGAAGACATTGATCCATACGAAGCCACCTCCAAAACAGTAGAAACAATTTAGGAATGCTGATGATGCGATCACATCTAATTATGGCCTTATCAATCCACCATAGAAGAACTCATAATATAACTCAACCTTATCAAAAGGGGATATAGCCTATGAATACAACGCAATGCATAGACCAAGACATACATCTCTATATTAATACGTTGACTAATGCATTATTTCAATGAATGTAGATATAATGCTACAATAAAGAAACTTTTGTAGCATCTTTCAACTCCATATTCTATTTGTGATACCTGACTGGTGGCTGAAGGAGCAACACTTGGTAGCCAGATAACCTTCAAGAAATACAATGAAGCTAGACACCGTGAGTACGAAACAGAGCCTTCCTATCAATATGGAGCATTTCCGAACCACAAATGCACATATCCATGGGATAAATCAAGACTTTCAAGTTTCATAGTACAAACAAGCTCCATTCCACTCTATGAATGTTGATAGGAATATGAATGGAAACTTCACAAGTATAGCAATCTACCCTCATGGCAATATTCAGGTGAAGAGAACTTCAGGGTTCATTAGAACAAACCTAATTCCATCAGCAGCTATGATGCTAGGTAATAAATATTCTTGTTTTGGCTAATCTCGTATTCGAGTCTATCGCAGCCAATTCCATCACAACACGGGCAAAGATAGAAAACCGAATGAAGGTTTATTATATACGCATACCAAATGCTGGTACTACGTACCCCCCTCCTTTGAGCATATTTGTATAGCATAAGTACATACGAAATTTGAAAGGCTAAACCTTACATCCCACAATTATAAGAATTGAAACACTCACTTAAAAATTAGATTAGAAAACCCAGATCCAATGATTTCTTAAACCAAGAGCTGAAGTTACAGGGTTAGATTGAACTCTACAAGGATGATATTTTTATAAGTTCTAAAAGTTTAATGAAAAACAGAAAAAAAATGGCACTCACACTATTCAATTCTTAATTAGAAGAAAATTTTGTCTTTTCAATGCTATTCCAACTACTTATATATAGCATGACTTATAAAATAAATCCTAATTAGCTAATGGATTTAAATTAAATTAGGTTTGAAAATGAATAAAAATAAAATGATCCTGATTAGCTACTAGGTTTATATTAAACCCATATAACTAACTAATTTAAATTCAAAATGGAATAAAAATAAAGTACAAAGAGCATGCTTGTGCTTAATGAGGTTCAATTTATATATTCTAAAATAGTAACTTTTAAGCCTTATTGAAAAGACTTTTCAAATTGCTATAAAATTTTAATCTTATAGAAAACACGGTTTTTAAAACTTTCTAGAAAAATTTCATTTTAATCTAATGTTTGGATTAAAGTTATAACCATTAATGTAAAGACATTCAACAAGTTCTCTTCTCTTACTTGGATCACATTAATCAAGACTTCATCATTTTTTAACTCTACTTCATGATTGATCTTGTCTTAGAAAGAATTATTCATGAACCATCCATTGAATACGTACCTCTTGGATTCCTTTGTATCTTGCTCTTGTAATAAGTTCAATTGACACATGCAATGGATCTTGTAGTATTGTTTGTTGATTTTCACCAACAACAGTGATAAATTTTGAATGGAAGCGATGAGTGAACCCGAATGTCACCATAGAACATAGGCCTCCTAGTTCTTGATGGAAAGATGGTTGAATCAAATTCTTGATCTAAATATTTATTTATTTAGTCAAAATCCTAATTTTTTTATTTATAAATTCTTTTTTTTTTTGCAAACCATGTATTTTATTACCAACATTATTTTTGAATCACAAACACCTAAATTTCAACTTATTATTACCAAAAAGCATATTAAAAAATATTTTAACAATGATATAACCTTATTTCCAACCTCAAAACAACCTTTAATTAGTCTAAAATTCAAAAATTAAAAAAAATTATAGACTCTGATTTAAAGGAGAAAACCACCTTTATTTAAAATATATTTTGACGCTAAAGAAAACTAGGCTCTGGAATCTTCTATAAAAGTTTCAACCCAATTCATGGTTGGATCAAAATTCATTACCTTTAACATAAGACTATGTATTAGAGAAAAATCTCCTACATCATTGGCCATGAGATTTGGTTTGTCTGCCTGGCCTTCTATTTTTTTTTTAAAAGATAATGATATGTTCTTTGCCTGTTTAAATTCCAATCACTTGAGAGGTGGCTAGAAAATTGGGTGACAAACTTTTTAGATTCAAAAACCTATTTCAACATATTTTCACTTGAGAAAACTAATAAACACCCTAAGAGTCTCAAAAACCTATTTTTTAACCTCAAAACACCCCTCAATCAGTCAAAAAACATATAATGAAACCAAATTACAATTTTTTTTCCTTTAACCCCTATCAATGTTGAAGTTGAAAAACACTTCAATGAAACTTATCTTACTAAAAGAAATTTATTGACACGATGATTTATTTTTTTGTCACTGAAATGTGGTTAACGAACCATTTTGTCTCTCTTCTCTTATTTTCTAGAGACTTCTTTCTCTTCTCTCAAAACTCAGGGAATAAAGTGTAAGAAATGAAGTTTAGGGTCTAAGTGTAAAAGTGTAAAATTAAAGACTATTAGGATGAAAATGATGTTTTTATGCAAGAATGGAAATAACATATCATTTTTTATTTTTATTTTGGTCCTTTTTTTTTAATTGCTTTTTATATTTTAAAATGAAATTTTATTTCATTAATTATTTTGGCCCATACTTCAACTCTGAAATATTTCCAAATACCTTGAATTTCTAAGAATGTGCAAATAAAATAAAATCAATGAATTCAATTAACAATATCATCCATACTAAATAAAATTAGAGGAGGCACACAGTAACGAACAATTATAAAATACCATTCTCTTTTACATGTATTGTAGAATTTTTATTTTGATAAATTCAATTGGTTTGATAAATCTAGTTTGGTTTTATACTAATGAACTCCATAATTACCAAAACCAAATTTGAATAGAAATATTATTCAATTTCTGGTTATTTATTTGGTAATAAAACACCGAATTTATTATTATTTATTAATATAGAAAATCATGTTATAATTCTTGATTGTTTGAACACCAATCTTGTCATTAGATAGTATCTTCCATGTAAAGTCGATAGACTCATTTTAGTCTCTTTTCATCAATTTATTTTGAATAAACCATTCCAAGATTCCAATCAATTATAAAATAATATTAAACATCCAAGTCAAATAATATAATTCATAAATCATAAACATACAGTTTATTTAACAATTAAGCCACAAGAAAAGGGAACGAAGAAAATAAAGGTTGAACTAATAGGCCATAGTTTTATGGATGATTAATTTTAGGTTATTAACCGACATAAAAAAACCTAATTTATGAACCAAGGACTTTCGGTTTAAACCCGAACAGAGATCAACCCTTGCAGCCAGTTCTCGATCTCCATCCTGAATCTGCCATTCTCGTCATGGTCTGGCCACAAGCTGCCAGTTACCTCATATCTCAACGTTCATACGTTGACAAGCTACTAAAGAGAAGATTAAGTAGTTTATATCTTATAACTAATCATAATGCATCCTACTCTATACTGAGAAGACATCGATCCCTACAAACCCAACTTCAAAACAGTAGAAAAAATTGAGGAATGCAGATGATTATGGCCTTATCAATCCACCATAGAACTCTGCATAGTATAACTCAGCCTTATCAAAAGTGGATAGAGTATGGATACAAAGCATTGCATTGACCAAGACATGGATATGCTAATAAGTTGACTAATGCAATTCATGTCATAAGATATATAAACATTGCACGGATGACTTCAGAGACAATGTGGAGATCAGGTACATTACGGACGGACTGCTGGATCAGATTATCTACAAGTATTCTTTCAAATTGTGGGCATGCTATTGCTATGGATGTAGATAATGCTATCAATTAAAGAAACTTATCATGAAGATAGTCATGTGGGGTTTCAACATTCAACTCCTTATTCTATTCATTATATACCTAACTGGTAGCCGAAGGAGCAGCACTTGGTAGCCAGATAAACTTCGAGAAATACAATAAAGCTAGACACCATGAGTACGAAACAGAGCCTTCCTATCAATATGGAGTATTTAAGAACAACAAGTGCACATGTCCATGGGATAAAGCAAATTTTCAAGTTTCATAGTACAAACAAGCTCCACTCCACCATTTGAGTGTTGGCAGGAAGATGAATGGAAACTTTACAAGTCCAGCAATCTACCCTCATGGCAGAGGTGACAATTTAAGTGAAGAGAACTTCAGGGTTCAATAGAACGAACCTAATTCCAACAGTTGCTGTGATGCGAGGCTATAAATATTTCTCGTTTTGGCTAATCTCATATTAGAGTCCATAGCAGCCAATTCCATCACAACATGGGCAAAGAAAGAAAACCTAATGAAGGTTTATTATATACGCACACTAAGTGCTGGCACTACCCCTCCTTTGAACAGGTTTGTATAGCACAACAGTGACAAATTTTGAATGGAAGCGATGAGTGAACCCGAGTGCCACCACAGAACGTGGGGTCTCCCGGTTCTCAATGTAAAGATGGTTGAGAATCACATTCTGTGGCGGTGGAAGCGTTTCAGAAGAGTCTGCACTTGCAGGGTAGCTAAGCAACGAGTGTTGCAGGTGTGGAGGCACTGAAGGTGGGTCCCGTACCTCATCTTCATTCCCTGGGTATGCATTGTTGTAACTTGAATCAGGTGATCTAGGAACTTCAAATCCCGCAACAGTCGCATCTTCCTGCACCATGATCAAATTATCAGATCCCGATATAATATCAAAAGCCCCAAAGTGGCAAGTTTTCTACTTACATTATCTTCACTGAATTGATTGCTCATGTTGAAAATGACAACGCAGATGGTTAACAACACAAAGACATCAAGTCTGCAATGCTCTTAAACCTGAAAACATAAAAATCCCCACATAAGCATCTTAAAACTGTAATTGCAGCACCCAAATATTAAACTATTTCTCACCAGTAAGATTCAACGAAGCAGAGCTTTATTTTATTTTAACAATCTCAAATTTGTTAAGCACGAAATCATTGCCATTCTTTCTTAGCATTCATGCTCATGAAGTTCGATTGGGGATCTCAGTAATGACCTTTCAGCTAACCTCCCAACCCATCCACTTCAAAACTTTCCCACAAAGGAGAGGCTCTAAGCATTCCACAGACACATCGAATCACATTCTTTAACACAGGTGCCAATACATACAGCTACAAAACCACCTTCTATTTGCATTGTGCACCAAAATATGACCCAAAAACAGAAACATAGCTTGACACAACACAAAACCCAATTTCTCCAATGGCACGCAATTCATCTTGTGAACCAAAACTATAGCCGACAATTCAATTAATAAAGAGTCTACCTAATAACCATTGTGAATGGCCATAAATTTCATTACCATAACCTTCATCATCCTGACCCATGTCATAAAGAAATGTTACTCTTTTCTTCACAAAAGTAACACAAAATAAACCAAAAACAAAATAACATAACACTAAGTAAATAAAGCATTGATTCCCTAAAAACCCATCAAAGAACTACAGTAAAAAAATCTCAAACGGGCGCAATCTTTCAGCTCAAAAAATCTTGACTTTGATCAAGAATCAGAATATCCAACTATAATTCCATTCTGGGCCAAGAAAAAATACTCAAAAATTGAATAAGAAAAATTTGAAGCCAGAAAGAAAGAAGGAAATTTGTAGCCGAAAAGAAAGAAGAAGATGGCTGGCTACCTTGAAAAAGCTGATGATGAGAATCAATCTCCGATCTGAAACTTAAAAGGGTAATAGAGGAAATAAAAAATAAGAGTTAAACAAGTAGAAGTAGTAGTTTGAGAAGATGAGTGGTCGCCGGAGTTGCCTTTAGCCTTTAATTTTGGAGCAACATATTTAGAAAGTAGAACCCTAAGGTGGTTGAGGTGACACGGTAACGTTCCTGTTACTGTTGCTGCTTCTGCTTGCGTGTACGTGTACGCAGACTGAAAAGGAAAAGACAGAATGCCCCTAATTATTACAAATCACCATTTACAACTTAGATTTTGAAATTAAATTTAATTATTAGTTTGGTTTTTGAAAACTTTATAGTTTTAAATTTTAGAGTTATTAGAAATTTATATTTTTGTTAATTTTATAATTTTGGAAGATTAATTAAGGTATGGATAAACTAATCTAGATATTTACAATTAAAAATTATATATATTTTTTGAATAAAAAAATATATTTAAAATATTAAAGATGTTTGGTATTTTAATTTAAAATATTTTAACTCAATATTTTAGTTAATTTAGATTTTTTTAAAAAATATTTTCAATTTATCTTGATATTATTTAGTATAAACAATCAAAAATAATTCTGATACTTAGTAAAATTATGATTTAGTTAAAAAAAATTAAAATTGTATATTTTTAAAAAACATTAAATCAGTATATATTAAATTGATCAAGATAAAATCAAATTAATTTAACAAATTTACAATTCTAAGTGATGAATTACATCAAGTTTAAATTTTTCCTTAAAAAAACTATTTTGTACATTAAAATTAGTCTAACATCCTTTATCATGAAAAACAAAATGAATGTAATCGTGGCTTTTTATACAGCAAAATGCAACTGTAGCAGCTTAATTAACATCCTCCTTAGACCTACCTCGTTTAACATCCTTCTATGGACCGGGAGCATACATAGTAATAATAATAATAATAATAATAATAATAATAATTTTTAATTTTACCCTTAAAATTAAATCTATAATTTTTTTCAATAGTAATAATTTTTTAAAAAATTTATTAATAATTATATTACTAATATTAATAATAATAAAAATAGTAATATTAAATATGTCTGACTCAAGTTCTTATAGTTTTTAATTTTACCCTTCAAATCAAATATATAGTTTTTCTTTAATAGTAATAATATTTTTTAAAATTTTAATAATAATAATAATAATAATAATAAGAACAACAACAACAACAATAATAAGACTCATGTTTTTTGGGTTTGGCGCTCATGCCAGACCCAATTTACTCAGGTTTGTTAGTGCCAAACCCAACTTCCTTTGGTATGGCATTCCCTGCTTGACCCAATTAACATACGTCTAACACCCCTGCTAGACCCATAACTTTATGGACTCAAGGCGCTGGTGTCTGGCAATCATTCCTGACCCGAGCACCTGAGGTATGGTTATTTTGCCAAACCTGAACGCTTAGGGTCTGACAGACATGCCTAACCCCAGCGTCTAGGGTCTGGGAGTCATGTTTATTTTTTTTGAAAAGACAAAAGAAGTCTTTAACCCAAAAGTTAAAATTATGTGCCTGAAGGACAAATCAATATCTATACTGCACCAAAAAAAACCCGAACATACCATTTTCTTCCCTATCATTCTTCTAATGTCAAATATATCACATGGAAAAGACAACTTCACCCTCAACTGCGAACTTAGCAAGTTTTTTTGGTAAAAACAATTATATCATTACACTACACCGATATATAATGATTTGTGTCTTAGTAAATAATAAAATAGTGAATAGCGAAATACTGATTTCCTTTAATATATTGTATAATACTTGGTAGAATTGCACCTTTCTTGTAGCCCCGTTTGCGAGCTATGTTTATGCTCTCAATGGCATATACACCTACAGACGTAAAGACAAGCAACAAATAAAGTAGCTAACCTAATTAATGAGAGATTGTTAGAATTAAGTTTCAATTATTTACACGCACCAGTAATATTTTTGAAAGGAAAAAAAACACGTAGACAATAGAATTATAGAACTTATTTCGCCATGAAATTAAGTAGATCATCACAATCTTTCCATCGCAACATCATCAAACTATACATATAATAGTGCAGGACCAGATTTAATGATCAACACTATAGGGAGATGATATGAGAACAATTGCTCTTTTATTTATTAGCATTTCTATTTGGAGTATTAAGAAATATATTTATTTTGTTTTATTTATTAAGGATATAATAATAATTTTAGTTTAGCTTGTATATAATTTATTTGTATTTAGATTGAAATAATAACTTGAGAATAAAGTGATCAATGAAACCTAGCCTCTTCTTTTATATTTGTATTTCTTTTTGTTTAATTTGGATTGTTTCACATGGTGTTAGAGCATGGTTTCATGGTTTAATTATTTGGAGTGATATTTGTTTAATTTTTGCAAATCTGGTATTATTTCTTCCCTTCAGTTTCTGCAATTTGGTATTTGCATTCTATTTTTGCAAATATGTTATTTTGTCTTCCTTTTAATTTTTGCAATTTGGTATTTACATTCTGTTTTTGCAAATTTTTTTTGGAGTGATCATATAACTTCGAGAAGATATTTGTTTAGTTTTTGCAATCTGATATTTTGTTTTTCGCTTCTTTTGTGTTCTGGTTTTCTTTGTTAGTTGATTATAGCTACTGAAAGAGATGATTCGTTTTAGTCTGTGAATGTAAGGTTGGATGGAAAGAACTATTCATATTGGAGTTATGTAATGAGAAATTTGCTTAAAAGTAAAAAGATGTGGGGATATGTTAGAGGAGTTTATGTGGTACTTAAGAATACTGATGAGGGGTATGCTGCTTTGATAGATGCATGAGAAGCAAACAATGTAAAGATTATTACTTGGATTAACAATTCTATTGAGCATTTCATAGGTACGTTATTGGTGAAGTATGAGACAACAAAGAAGGTTTAGGATCATCTGCAAAAGTTTTCACGCAATCAAATTTTGCAAAGCAGTATCAATTAGAGAATGATATATGAGCTTTTCACTAGAAGAATATGAGTATTCAGGAATTTTATTCTGCTATGACAGATCTTTAGGATCAATTGGCTCTTACAGAATCGGTAGAATAAAGACATATGGTGCCTATATTGCTCGTAGATAGCAACAATGATTGGTACAGATTTTAACAGCACTTTGCAGTGATTTTGAAGTACTTAGAGGGTCAATTTTGCATTCTTCTCCACTGCCTTTTGTTGACTCTATTGTCATTGAATTATTGGCTGAAGAAATATGTCTTCAATCTTATTATAAAAAGAAAATTCTTTCTGCTTTGAATCCTTTTGTAATAGTAGTACCCTCTAAGCCATTATTTAATCATCAAAATAAGCCTTACACAAGGGTTGCCTTTGACGAGTGCAATTTCTATAAGCAGAAAGATCATTGGAAAGCTTAATATCCCAAATTGAGATAACATAATCAAGCTTGGAAGCCTGGTAGTCAGTCATAATTTGATGCTCATAGACCACCTCAGGGCTGTAAACCATCGCACCACAATACTACAGTAGTAGTTTCATCATGCTCTATCACCGATCTTAGTACTATGGTTGAGCAATTTCATAAATTTCTCTTTTTACAGCCACAAACAATGTCTGCTTCTTTTTTTGTAGATCAGTTGTCTCATAATTCCTCAGGTATGTCATATTCTGAATGGGTTTGGATTTTGGTGCTTCACATTAAATGTCTTTAGATTCTTCATCTTTTACTTATGTGTCCCCTTCGCCCTCTATTTCTGTTATAACTGTTGATGACACTCTCATGCCCTTGGCAGGTGTTGATTTTGTTATCACACCTCATTTGTCTCTCCCTAATGTTTGTCTTGTTCCTAAACTCAGATTAAATCTTGCCTTTATTGGTCAGTTATGTAATTCTAATGATTATTGTATACATGATCTGCAATCTTAGAAGCTGATTGGGACAGATCGTAGAGAGAATAAACTATATATTTTGGATGAGTTAAAAGTGTCAGTTGTTGTTGTTGTTGCTACTAGTGTTGATTTATCTTCTTTTCGTTTGAGTCCTTCCTATTCTAGTTTTTATTTATGGCATTCTTATCTATGTCATATTTTTTCTTCTCATCTAAGATATTTGGCATCCATAGAAACTTTAGGAAATTTACAATCTTGTGATATTCTGATGGATGGATGTAAACTAACAAAATTTTCTGCTTTACCTTTTAATCAAAGTATTTCTGTTTCTTCTTTCCCATTTGACTTGATTCATTCTGATGTATGGGGACATTCTCTTGTTGCCATAAAATAAAGGTCTCAATATTATGTTTCTTTTTATTGATGATTGATGCAACCATATTATTCGATAGTTTCACTCAAATTTAACTAATGTTTTGCCTATTTTTTATATATAAAATGCCTTAATATTCTTTGTTTTATGCTTTGAAGGCACTTTTGGATAAAGATGCAAAAATGAGTAAATTAGAGGTAATTGACAAATTTGATCTTCAGTCGATGTTTTGTGCAGAGCGTGAGCTCTAGAGGTCAAAATGAAGTGATTCCAGTGGCTTTAAAAAGCTAACATCTATACCTTTCTGGACATCTAAGGCAAGAAAATAAAATAAGGAAAAGCATGGAAATCGCAGCCTTCAAAGTCAAATCTTGCAATTTACCAGTGTTGACCTTTGGTCATTCCAACTTAAATATCTGGAGCTAAAGAAGTCCAATTAATGCAAACTTAATTTTGTTAGATTTCTGACTCAAAGATCTATCAACACTGAAACGTTCAGCTGAAAAAAATGTCATATGACAGAGATATGATTTTTTAAAGATGACAACTGAATTCTGCCAGCAAACAGGTTTCGTGAAGAAACGAGTCCAAATTACATTCTGAAGCATCTAAACCGATATCCAAGTTTTTATTTCAGTAATTTAGCTCCTCTAAGTCAAATCTTAAAGATTTCATGCAAGGCTATTTCTTTTTTTTAGGAAAATAATTATTGAAGTACTTAAATGTAAACTGTCTACTTAAGGGAGGATAATTTTGTAAAATAGAGACTAGGGTTTCCTAGGATATAAAAAGAATGTGAGAAGAGAAGGGGGGGCAGCCAGCTAAGAGGAGAAAACCCCCCTACTTTAAGAAACTCAAAATTATGCATTCTTCCTTCTTTTTCTTGGTTGTAAGGACACGGAAACCTTCGGATTTCAAGAACTGTGAGATTTATTTTACCTTTTCTTTTCAGTTTATATGATGAATATGTTTGTTCTCGTATGCTTATTTTTCCTATGATTATTTATTTTAATTGCTAGAGCGGACTCTAAGTTATTATTGTAGACAATTTATTGCTAAGTTTGATATCAAAACCGGAGTTGTGTTATATGAACTTGTGAAGCAACTAAGTTTAATAATTGTGGTAGATATACATTATTAATCTTAGGGAGAACATTCAATCAAATCAAGCATAGACTGCGGATAATTATGTTTTCTTGATTTATCAACTTATCTAGTACTTAAAGCTGCCATTGAATTAAATTACTAGTGCGGACACTGTGGTTGTTTGATGGTTAAGGTTAGTTATACGGCGGATTCATTAACTAACCAATGTTAAGAAGAGATAAATATTCAAAATATAAATTGATGTTTTTTTTCCATGATCAGTTCTGATTTCTGTAGGTGGATGTGTGCTTGCGACCATGGTTTGTTCTTTGATAATTTTCTGATTTTATTAAATTTCATTTGATAGTTTTCTTTTTTTTTTTTGTTTTAGCCTAGATAACGTCCAAACCACCCCCCCAAATTGCATATTATCTAGCATAAAAATCTGACTTGAATATTCCTCATGGAATCAACCCCTTGCTTGCTCTATACTATCTTGTGTGTTGTGTTTGAAGTTAGGGTAATTAATTTGTGTGACCGCGACATCGCAATAAATTTTGGCGCCGTTGCGGGGGAAGTAATTTTAGTTGATTCTTGTGCTATTATTTTTATTTGCTGTGATTGTTATTTATTTTTATGAAAAAAAAAGAGAAACAAAATTTTTGATTGCTGCGGTACTGTTCATTACAGCTGCAGTAGTTCAAAACAGATTTTTGGTGGAATTAGGGGCCCTTTTAGTTCCTAAAGGAAAATGACGTTCTAAACAGGACTAGTGCTAATCACTAGCCCCACCCTATCAAGGCCAAATTCCACTGTTTTCTAGGGTTTTGAGGCAGTTTTAGTTTTCTAGCGTAGGATTTTCGTACAATCTGCATTGTTTTCGATCTCTTGTTTGGTTGGTTTCTTTTGAGTTTTCTTAATGATTTATACCAGTAACCCGTTCTACTAATCAAAGTCAAGTGCAGTTGGATCTCGAAATAGAAAAAACTTTATGCAGGTTACGAAAGGAAGCTCGCCTCAACACCATGGTTGTTACATGACAACAAACACTTAAGGAGCTTGCTGCTCCTAACGTGGAAAATCAACCATTGTGCAAAAACATCGACAATAATGTAAACTTTGAGCTCAAATCTGGTTTTATACATTTGTTACCAACATTCAATGGTCTTGCAGGAGAAGATCCTCATACTCATCTCAAGGAGTTTCATATGGTTTGCGTTGGCATGAAACTAAATGGAGTTGACGAAGAATAGGTTAAGTTGAAAGCTTTCCCTTTCTCTTTAAAAGGGGTAGCAAAGGCATGGGTTTTCTCTATTCTCCCAGGTTCCATTGGAACTTGGATTGCCATGAAGAAGATTTTTCTTGAGAAGTATTTCCCAGCATCTCGAGTTGCCAACATAAGGAAAGAAATATGTGGGATTCAGCAATCTCATGAAGAGACACTTTCCGAGTATTGGGAAAGATTTGAGCAATTGTGTATTCAATGCCCTCATCATCAAATACCTGATCAGCTGCTCATTCAATATTTCGATGAAGGATTGATGCCTACTAACCGTAGTATCATTGATGCTGCAAGTGGAGGGGCATTGGTAGATAAGACACCCGAGGCTGCACGCCAATTGATCTCAAACATGGCAGCCAACTCGAAATAATTTGGCACTCGTGGAGACTTTGTAAACAAACGAGTAAATGAGGTAAGTATTTCTAACATTGAGAAAAAAGTTAATGATCTTACTTCTCTTGTGCGTTCTTTGGCTTGTGGCAATGTACAGCAGGTGAAAGTTTGTAGCATATGCTTCTTATAAGGACACGCTTCAGATATGTGCCCAACAATGCAAGAAGATTACATTGAACAAGCTAATGCAGTTGATGGAGCATTCAATGGACAACCTCAGCATAAGTATGATCCTTTTTCCCACACGTACAATCCTGGATGGAGAGATCATCCCAACCTACGTTATGGGAACCAGCCTCAATAAGGCAATCAAGGCCGACAATTCCATCCCTATGGATTTCAGCCCCAACAGAATTATCAAGCAAGACAACCCCCTCCATTCACAAACTCCAATGTTATGAGGTCATCATCTAGTGATGATCTTCTTGAGATCATAAAAACTTTGGCTTCTAACACTGTGACCTTGCAACAAAATATCATGTCTTTTCAACAGGAAATAAGGTCAAGTATTCATAACTTGGAGAAGCAAATAGGGCAAGTAGCTTTAAATGTGAGGAAATTGGAAGCACAAATGAATGGAAAATTGCCCTCCCAGGCATTGAATCCAAAAAAGAATGTTAGTGCGATCATGCTGCGAAGTGGGAAAGAACTTGAAGAGAAAAGGAAGAAACAAATTGAGATGGAGGAAGAAGAAGAGATAGAAACTGAATTTAGTACAAAGAAGGAACATCCTCCTCCTCCACAAACTGAAACAAAAACCAACACTCCAAAGGTAACTCCTCAATCAATGAATTCCAGTTTTAAAATAATTCCACCCTTTCCTGTGAGTTCTTCTAGGTCAAAGAAAGAGGACAAAGAAAAAGAGATTTTAGAGGTTTTTAAGAAAGTAGAACTCAATATTCCTTTGCTTGATGCTATCAAGCAAATTCCCAAGTATGCTAAATTTTTGAAGGAGTTGTGTACTACCAAGGGAGCTTTCAAACTGAAAGGTCATGAAATGGTAAGTATGGGTGAAGTTGTATCTGCTGTTGTTTAAGAGAATGTGCCTTTGAAGGAAAAGGACCCAGGTGTGTTTCTATCCATGTGTTATTGGTAATGCTAGTTTTAAAAGGGCCTTGTGCAATTTAGGTGCATCTATTAGTGTTATGCCCAAATATATTTATGATTCTCTTAGTCTTGAGCCTTTGAATAAAACTAGCATTATAATACAACTTGCGGATCGTAGTTTTGTTTACCCACTTGGTATGATAGAAGATGTCCTAGTCAAGATTGATAGTTTGGTCATTCCATGCGACTTTTATATTCTTGATATGGAACATGATTCTTGTGA
>Ga0325414_1003038_pt1 | contig 17338 bp, 5 predicted proteins | sample PopdelMetagenome_8_FD_206183 | JGI IMG/M metagenome (GOLD analysis project Ga0325414, IMG submission 206183) | Populus deltoides microbial communities from Bellville, Georgia, United States - Leaf-PdKOR-R3 | ecosystem: Host-associated > Plants > Phyllosphere > Phylloplane/Leaf | place: USA... | reverse complement strand
TTTGAATCATTTTATTAAGTGAATTAATTTAATAGATTCATTATGATTTTTATTTTAAGGAGTATAATTCTATTGTTAAACTTTTATTCACTGGTATGAGAAATTTTCACTTCTAACAAACTGAATTAATAAACTGAATTGACTTATCTCAGATTGATTAACTTTATAATATTTTTCATATACTTTTCATTTATGATTATTTAGGAATTGATATTCATAGGATGGAAATTCTTATTTCAATAGTGTTATTATTTTGAGATAAATTTTAATTATATCACTCCTATCAAACATGTTTTACATTGCATAACTATATGATCACAAGGTTCGTATCATAATTTTTTTAACTATTTTTTATTTAATTAAATGATAAAAAAATATGTTCGCAAAATTAGGTATCAATCCAATACCGAGATATTTGCTCAAAATCACGACAACCCAACCCTATAAAAAAAACAAATTATTTCCCAAAATCACAATTCAAATAATGGACTTTGGTTTCATAATTTTGTTTTTTCTTAAATAATTATTTATTTATTTATATGAAAAAAATAAATAAACACCAACCATAATATAATGTTGATTAACCGGTACAGGGGATTGGGGAAACAACACTTAGAAAAAAGAAAGAGGAAAGAGAGCATTCCTAGGATTAACCTTCTTCAGCTCCCTGATTTCAATAAAAAGCTCAAGTGATCATGGACTTATCCAAACCAGGAAATCTCTCATTTTATGTCAATTTAAATTTTCATGAATAAAGTACATATCACTCGTGTTGTAATTTGTAAGCCATCATTCAGGTCATAACTGAGTGTTTTCAATGATCAAGCAGGTGGGTAGGGATGTGTTGCAGTTAGACCCAGAAGTTTGACTTACAGTGAACCGGTTATATGAGTAATTGATTTCATAACGCACCGGTTCATTCAAAATGAACTCATACAACTGGGTAACAAAAAACCACGAAATTGAGGTAAATAGAGAACACAAAATCATTGATATTCAAGATCGTAATACATTCTCAATATCAACAATACATACAAAATTGAGGTGAAAGGAGAACATAAAATCAGAGATATTCAAGATCACAATACGAGATCAACAATACATGTAAAATCCTGGGCTTTCCTCCTCCTTTGTTTTATCCAGGAAAAGGGCAGACGACATTCATGGTGAATAAGAAGCTCAGCAATAGAGAATGACTCGAAGCTGGCAGAGAACATAGATGAGTAGAGGGTAAAAAAGGATTCAAAACCCCCTCAAACACAGACCATAGACCCTAGAAAGAAGGGTGAAACAACTTGCACACCACAATGAAAACAGTAAAAAAATCCATAGACCAAGCAGGGAAAAACTAAAGCGCAATAGATGGGAAAAACCAGTAAAAATGCAGAGATTGCCAAATAAGAACCAAAACAGGCAACAATGGCTAGAGAAAAGGACACAGACATGTCATAGAGAGAGAGACATATGCCAATTCCGTGAGAAGACCCACAAAAAATAGACTATACCAGACATAGACAAGTCATCAGCATCAGCCAAAGCACCAACCATCTGGAACCAACATAAACACTTGGCATAGTCTATCTCCCTTCCACATCACCACAAGGTAATACTCATTGTCACACGAAAACACACGGCGTCAGAGGTCGTAAGAGTCACCATCTAGTTGTCTGGTTCAGGATCGTTAGAAAATATAAGTGTACTAGTTTTATCAGAGATTTAAAGGTAAGGAACTAGTTGTGGCTAAGAAAGGTATTAGCACTCCTAGCACATCCTACCTCAGGTAAGCTGCATTGTGTGATTTAGGATGTGGTTTAAAGGTTTTGATGGATTCCTAACCAGTAATCTATCTATGACTTAGGGTTGAGATTTATTTGTGCGAATAAATTTGTTGTTAAGAATTTATTATGGGCTTGTGTACCCAAATAAATTCTTATGAAAAAAGGTTTTTTGTAATTTGAATATTACAGTGAAAAATACTCTCAATTAAAATTGCTGAATATTTAGAATAACTCTGAGAATTTTCTGATCAACTCCTCGTATTCAAATATCAACCTCACTTGTAGGTCCAACGTTCTATACAAGAATATTTAACCATTAGTTCTTATGAATTAAAAAAATGATGATTATTAAAATATTGATCAAATTCTCATAGATTTAATAAATTGAATATTAAATCCCAAAATGCATGCCAAAATGTGTATTTTTTTTGTTTTCGTATGGAAATACTAAACGATATGATTTTTTATATTTTGAGAGATTCAACCATATGGTTCACACAAAAAGACCATTTTTTGTGTATTTGTAGGTTTCTGGGAATAAAAACCATCCCAAAAAAAAAATCTTCTGAAACACCCTATGCTACATGTTAAGCTTGGCTTGGTGAAGCTTGCACAAATTACAACATAAAGGTAGGTTCTAGCCATTATATGCATCAGGGGTAGGTTAATATCACATGCTTAGTGACTATCCTTGAAAGGTTAATATAAGGCTTATAAAGAGTGTGAAGATAAATGACGAGAATAATATGAAATTGACATACCAACCATTACCAAGTAAACAATCAAATGAGAGTCAAATGGTTTCACGAGTTTTACCTAAGCTAAAAGCCATTGGGTACTATTACTTCCCCACCTAAGCTAAAGTTGATGTGCGTTCAAAGTGTAGTAGATAGTATGTGAAGGCACAAATCCATATCCAATATGCATACATGAACATGTATGAATAAAATGAATGCTAAAGTTGTAAAAGTGATAAGTAAATAAGCAAAACACAACAAACAAAGAAGCAATTAATAGACAAAAGGCAAAGCTTTGTATAAATTACCTAGTGGAGTCGTTATTTTATCGCTACTCGACATCATAACGATCTTAAAAAAAAAAGAGGGAAAAGAACATATATTTGATATCATTTTCTTTAAGGAGGAAAAGTCTTTTTTATATATATAAAAAGTAGTTACCACTTAGTAGTATGGTCACTAGAAAACCCTGTTGGTCAACAACGATTATATGGTAAAGGACTAGTTAGGCTGAAAGGAAAATATCACCCCTAAAATGTCTTACCTGAAGTAAGTTGCATTGTTGGTCTTATCTTAAAATACTAATGGTTGTGCTATACTACTGATGGTCTACCTATAATATTCCTTACTCTAGTGTCAGTGAATATTTATCTAAAAATCTTCTAATTTTAGCATTAGTAAGTATCGTATGAAGAAAGGTATAATATAGTTGACTTTAGTGTCAATCAATAGTGGGCTAAAAATATTCCTAATTATAATATTAGTGAATATTGGTTAAAATTAATATTTATGACCATGACGTTGATGAGTATTACAGATAACACTTATAATTCTAGCATTGGTGAATAGTGTTCCAAATTGATATTTCGAAATCTAGTGCTAGTTAATATAAACTTCATTCTTTTTTATTGAAAAACATTTATTTGGAAAATTAAGGAACTGTAGTCTTTTTTTGTATGTGCTTTTCAAGCAATAGCTATTTGTGATTCCAATAACTTTAAACATTAGAATTAAGTGTCAAAATATTCCTTTGTTTTATTTTTTTTAATTAAGTGTCAAAACAGTGAAGGCTCATTTTCTTCTTTGAAATTTGGGTATGTAGGCCCAACGAAAAATTTAATTTGGGCCAAGTTTCAATAGGCTTAATAAACTTGTTATTGCATCCAAATATACATGTAAAATATTTTTATATTTAAATTTTGTGATAATTCTAAAACATAAATTTTTTTTTTTAGATTTTTGTTTTTGTGAAGATCAAAACAAAGGGTTTTCTTTTTTTTACAATGCTAAAATATGCCACAACTACTTTTAGAAAGGACTCAGCCATGCAAAATTTAGTGATAAACCTTTCTATTTTAGTAGAAAAGGAACACATGGTGCAAACATTTAAGCATTAAATGATTCTTATATAAAACAATATCCATGCAAGTCTAAAAAACAAACATGTCTATGCAAATATAAATTTACAACCTACTAAGTCTATAACTTGCACTCGGAAGCTTATTTCACATAAAAAGTTGGAAACAAAATTGTTCAAAAACAGCAAGAAGGGTTTGCTAACATTTCTCTTTCTTCCTACAGCCAACATACATGGCAAACAGGTATCCTAACAAAAGCCTAAGAGCTAAACTTGTAACCATTCCAGAAAAAGACTTAAAAGATGCTCTTTCCCATGCCTAGAGAAACAAAAGTTAAGGAGACTATACTAATTTCAAAAGAAAAAACCCCTCATCAAAATCAAACAAGTGTAATTCTCCTAATAAAATGCGCTAACAGGCCATTACTTCCTTCTACAATACCAACTAAAAAGAAAGCACATATGTTTACATTATAAATCGTTTAAAAAACTTGTTTCCTTTCATCTCACATCCATCAGTTCTTTTTTGTAGCCTAAGCTCCCTTGAATATTAATAAAACTTTCTCATAGAGAAGGAAATAACATATCTAACAGTCACTGCAAGGTCACACTCACACTAAACTTGAACTGACCTCCAGGCATTTAGTCTAACCTTGCCCAAAACCAAACTTTTCCTTCTTATATAATAAGGATACGCAAGGGAGAGTTCACATGATGAAAGTTCACAAACTTTTACTTTTGAAACAAACCATGTCCTTTAAACATAACTCATGTGGGCAAGGGTTTTACATCATTAAAAAGGAATTATCACTAAAAAAATCAATGACTAGACATAAGAAAATATATCATGATAGTAAACATGCTAATGTAACCATTAGATTGAAGCTATGAATGAGAGTTTTTGCACGGAAGATGTTGAAAAGTATACATGTATTGCTACAAATATGGTTACCACTGGTTACTTAGGTATTGCCAAAAGCAAAATGATAGTTATATACTTGACTATTGTTTCAATCCCAAAAAACATTCTAACACTGATATTGGCATTACGGCCTTATGAACCTACCTCTAACTATGAGAATCTTTAAGCTTTTTGCTATAAAAAGAGACTGGATCTTTTATAGAAGGTGCTGCTCCTAGAAAGTTAATGTCTTTAACCGATCTCTTAACTTGGAACTCGGGAGGCTTTGTGTTTGCACTTGAGGGTGGTGTTTTAATGATGGCTAAAATAAAGTAAAGGCTAAGATTTTAAAGGATAGTATAGGGTTTGGACAAATGGAGGAGAGCTTGTGATGATTTGTGGAGAGTGAGGTTGGTGTTTTGATGATGGTTACAAAGGTTTTGAAAACTGAAAGGTAGTATTTTTGCTTAGTGTTAACAGTAGCTCCCTAGAATATAAAAAAATCCCTATAGTTAAGGTTTTAAAGAAGTTTTAGAGGCAAGTGAGGAAGACTCTTGAGGTTGCAAACAGGATAAATTCGAGCTTTTGATGCATAAGAAAGGACTGACACCTTTGATTAAAGCTAAGAATGAAGGTTTATCCTTCTCTACAGCTAGCAAAAAGAGGACACCAGCAGCTTATGGATTTTAGAATGTTAAGGATTTTTGTTGTGTTATAAGATTAACTTGGGGGTAAAGAAAGGTGATCTAAGCTGTTGAAATTATAGGTAGTGATTGTGGTCATTGATTGCGTACAGGACTTGTGTGTGTTTTTTTTAGAAGGCCATTGGGTTCAATCATGGGTTAGAAGGCATATACTTGACTAGTTTTTTTTTTTTTAGGTTTTTAAAGGAGGAAAAAAGTGAATAGTAGCTAGATAACAAGTCACTTGGTAGTTTTTCTTTTTAATTTTGTTTATAAACCTTTAAAACTTTATAATTGAACCACTAATCAGCCATAATCTTTTGATTTTTTATATTTCACCCCTTGTTTTTTAATTAAACCCATATATTATAACTATTTTTACAAAATGATCATTAGTCTTAGATTTTAAATCCTCAATTGACATATCAAACTTTTAATTCTTTTAATTTCGCCTCTAATAGTAGGGAACTATTGTGTTTCATTCCATTTTAAATGAATAAAGTTTTATTAAATTGTATTGTTTCCGTATTTGTCACTATATTTTTCACAAAAAAAACATTCACATCCTCAACTTCAGTTTTTAACTTAGCAGAGTTTGAACAAGATTCCCCCTTTTATAAAATATTACAAAATATTTCAAAAGATTTTTAGATATCAGAGGTTATTAAGCTTTTAATTGTCATCCAATGTTCAATGCCTCTTATCACCCCTCACAAAAGGTTAATTCATATTCATTACAATCATTTTTTCATGCATCATCATACAATATTACATCTTTAACTTGTTTTCTTAGCAAAAAAAAAAAAAAGGTGAAATAAGGGTTCCTCTATAATCCATTTTCCCATTAGACTCTACAACACAAGCTTAAAAACAAATAAACGAAGCACAAAGAAAGGACCTGGTTGAAAATGAATCCTTAGAAAAAAGATTGATAACTTAAAAAGAAGGTAGCAAAACTTACTAGTCTACTCAAGCGAGCACTATACGTCATCCTATGAAGAAACGACATTTAAGAGAAATAAGAAACATATAAAGGAACAACCATTTCTCAATAAGCAGCCTACATCCCATGTACAATCAGTGTCTTTTGCCTTCACCTCACAAAACTAAAAGGCAAATGATACCTCTCTAAAGTCCCATTATGCTAAATTACCTTAAATAGTTGACCGAATAAATGAAAAGATAAAAAGGATAATGACTCAAACCATAAGTAATGTGCAAGAAATGCCTAGGATGCAGTAAGAGTTATACAATAAGGGTCTAGATTCTAAAGAGTTGGGAGCAACGAGGAGGAAATTAGGTCCTAACTTAATTACTAAAAAAGGCTATAGTTATAGTAAGAAGAGAAATGACTTGTTAACCCAAACACAACAATAATATATTTTATAGGAATTGCATGAAAAGTTTAAGGAATTATCAGATGTTAAGAAAAAATAGGATCGTAAAATGGTAGAAATAGCTTAAGCATTACTAGAAGCCTGGAAATTTAAAAAGATCAAACACTCAGAAGCGGCTACTAAGTTAATAATAGTAGAATGCTTGCAAGTTCTTGATGAAGTGAAAGGAATACTCCACTATAAATTTAGCGATAAGAAATTATTGAAGACTACTTTCGCATATTCCTTCTTCCATGATAAGAATTCCTTAAAATGAGCATTTATAGTACTTCAAGAATTCAATATTTAACATACTTCTAAATAGAGAATAATACTCCATGTACTTATATTTATCTCATGGGGATCTGAACCAGCTCAAAGCTGATAAAATGGACAAAGAGAAGCTAGCACAAATGGTATCCAAACACAAATTACATTAATATAAAATGTCTCACCTTATAAAACAAATCAAGATATTCTTGGAAGATATCTTAGATTATCTTTGACACTCTAATAGGTTAATTGAGGTACCAAATACCCTAACTGACCTTGTTAAAGCAATTATAGGAGTTTTTTTACATAATTAGCATTTTCTTGATTGTTATTGTATGTAAGATATTTAAAGGTTTGATATAACTGATAAATAATTCAAAATTGTTAAAAGTACATTATATGACATAATTGTGTTAAATATGCCAAAACAATTCTTAAAATAAAATTTATGGACCTATAGGAAGAAAATATGACTATAGAAGTCCTCAATGATGATCAACATGTGGGCAGAGGTATTTATAGACCAAAAAAACAAATTGCACATAGTAGAGCTGCCAAGGATGTATTGGAGAATATCAGGAACATCCTAGGAGACAAGGAGCATATATGAAATGCATATGTGCTATTAAAACTTTTTAGAGTTTTATTCCTGTAAATTGGTTTTTCATGTCTTGAGGACTGCATTACATTTTCAATAAAGTATCCTTTTCCATTTCATTATTGTTTTTTTTTAAAACCAATAGATGTTTTTGTGAAATTAACATTTGGCATTTGATTTTTATCAATGTTTAAATAAATATAATGTCAAATTTACCTAAAAAATGGTTGAACTCTAAAATGTGTCATAATGCTAGAGGGAAGCCCCACCTATTTTAAACCTAGAAAATCCCTCATTTAAAACCCTAAAATCCATTATCTCTAAGTAAACGTGACCTTACCTTTATTTGACTTATAAAACCCTTCTCATTCCCTAGAAAAAGGAAAATTATGCTAAAAATAATTAAATGCTAAAGATGTTTTTAAAACATAATCAATTGATTTGTCAATATAATAATAAATGTGTACTTGAGTTATGATTTCACTTGTTCCACCACTTATTGTCTATGATTGACCTTAAGGTTTTTCATATTAGTTGAATAGAACTGACATTTATTCACATAAGCAAGTTTAGTTTTAAGATGAAGAAAAGACCATCTTTAATTTGCCCTTGACAAACAAAATTACCATGTTATCCCCTTTAAGCCTTAATATTTTCTTGAATGATAACCCATATTAGAATCACCCCTCACATTGAGGATATGTAGAAGCTTTCAAACAATTAATGACACTTTCTAAAAAGAAAAAAAGATAAGAGAAATATGAAAGGGGCAAGAGTGTTACAAAAAAGAGCCAATAATTCATCAAGTGAAAAAAGATTCAAATGATCATATGAAAAAAATGATGGAAAAAAAAAGATAAATAGATCTCTAAAATGTCCCTTATAATAGTACAAAATCCAAATTTGAAGACAAAATATTAGTGATACAGCATAAGATACAATTGGGAGAATTGAGATTGAAATGAGATCAATCTAAGTCAAAATAGCAAATTTAAGAGATCTTTACACTAGATAAGTAATCTTATATCTTTGAACCTTTAAATACCAGTTGAGCCTTATATTTCCTTTCTTTTATAATCATAAAGCATAGCATTACATGCCTTGAAAAGTCCTTCCTTTTATATATATATAAACAAATAGAAGAAGAAGAAAAAGAACAACCTGTTTGCTTACCATATTCTTTATGATATGGAATCATGAGATAAATGGACATGCTTAACATAACATGAAGCGAGATACTCATTTTCTGAAAGCCAAATAACCAACTTTTAAAATCCACTCTTTTCTTTCTAAAAAGCCCAATTTATCAGGAAATTCATGATCCATGCAAAGCTTAATTTTGAGCCAAACCTTTTTCTCATAATCAGCGTATACCTTGTCAATTGTGAACCAAATACCCATAAAACTGCATCCTGATATTGAATGACATGTTTTGCATCTTTGACCAAAGAGGTTTAATCTTCACAAAAATACTTTCAAATTTATATCTCAATGATCTTATTTCAACAATTAGAATTGAATGGATGTGATCGTCAAAATTTTATGGTCAGATATCAAGGCAAGAAAGTCAATTTTCAGACAATAAGTGATCATTGATTGCATTCACAAAGTTCTTGATAAGAATGATGTTAAGGCATGTGAATTGGGTAACTAAACATGGCAAAATTGGGTGATAATGCTTTAATTTGAAAAACAAAATGATGACAAAGTGTGTGAGTCTCGTGGAAGGTGAACAATTAGATTATCCGAGAAGTCCTTGATAAGTGACAATGTGTGTGAGGTCAAGCTAGTTGGAGGAAAATTCAGTTTGAAGAAATCTTTTACAATGATAATAGCATAAAGACCCTCACCACAAATCATAAGTGGTAGAAGAAACATCTAATAATAATGACAATGTCTACAAGCCTTTTTACGGCCATTGAAAAAATAAACACATCTAAAACAACATTGATAATTTCTTATAGAGAAATCCATGATAATAACAATAGTCTGATGACAATCACAAACTATAAATGGTAGAAGAAATATTTGATAATGGTGTTGATATATGTGTGCCTTTTAATGACTATTTGGAGATTGAACACAACTGATTAGCTAGGAGCAAATTTATTTAAAAGAATATATGGCATGAGATGATTTGATGAACTTCTTTATAAGTTGTTAAACGAATACCACACTTGAAAGGTATAATCCAATTAGAGGAAAATATCATGGATGAGAGACAATTTGTCACTTTTCAAAAAATGATTAACAAAACTGAACTTCTTATGGCAAACATAAAAGGAAAATATATGTTGTGCAAGGTGTAGGTTGTATAATACATAATCACTTAGACAAATGATATACAAGGATAAACTCGAGTGGGCTAGTTAGTTAAATGACTGGGAAAGGTCATATCAGAAATAACAAGTTTTCATCATCAACAAGAAAAATGGATTACAAAATAGAGGGAAACCTATATTTATGACCAGGTAAGTGTGCATTCATGTCATCTAACCTATGGTGTTTAGCATTGTTCAATGCTTTATAGAAATTTATAGGTAAAATTCATACTGGAATCTAATAAAGCTCTAATGAATTTAAATCTAGCAAAGATCTAGAAAGATCCCTTTAAAATTCAACTCTACCACTTGAAAGTTTTGAACCCTTCTAATCAAGAGGTTTATAACTGAATCCCAGCTAAACTCTATAATTAAGGTAGTATTTTTATCCTTCATGGATCTCAAGTTGATCCTATCATTTTCATGTAGATCCCAAGTTAGCCTTTCCATTTGTATGGATCCTAAATTGATCCCTTCATTTACATGGATCCCAAGTTGATCCCATCATCTTCATGTAGATCTCAAGTTGATCTTTCTATTTATGTGGATGTCAAATTGATCATTTAATTGTTTGGATCTCAAGTTGATCATTTTATTTACATAGATCCCAGATTGGTCCTTTTATTTTTATCTAACTTATCTCAAGTTTATCATGTCATCTATACGGGTCCCACATGATTCCTTTCATTTACACAAATCCTAAGTTGATCCTTTTATTTTTATCCAACTAATGTCAAGTTGATCAAGTTATGGCATGGATCCCAAGTTGATCCGTTCATTTAATACGGATCTCGAGTTAACCCATTTTTAGATTCTCCATGAGGCTAATTGCCTTTTAAGATCCCTAGTTTATCTTTCTCAAAAGTTCCCAGGTTGACATTTCTCAAAAGATCCCATGTCCATCATTATTAAAGAAAAAAGATCCCAAGTAAATCATTTCTCAAAAGATTCCTAGTCGATCATTTCTCAAAAGATCCATAGTCGATCATCTTTCAAAGATCTCGGTCAATTAATTTTTTAAAAGTCAATCATTCTTCAAGAGATCCCAAGTTGATCATTTTTTATAGATCTCAGATGATCACATTTCAAATCCTTAGTCAATCATTTATCAAAAGATTCAAAGTCAATCATTTCTCAAAAGATTCTTAAGCAATCATCTTTCAAATATCCCTAGTTGATTATTTTTAAACATTCCTAAATCAATCCTTCTTTGATCACTCCTTTTTATTAAAAAAAATCACTTTCTTATGTTATTATTCTTTGTAAACTTAGTGCATGAAGCCAAAAGAAAATAAATTTTTCAATGTTTTTGCACTGTAAGTATTGTAAATAGAAGGTAATTATCATAACCTAAATTTGAACTCATTTGCTCTTGGTTTATTTTTAGGGGGGTTAAAATTAAAAATTAGAAAATCAGGGACTCATTTTGATTAAGAGTGTGATTTGTTAATTGTTAAGAAAATCAATGACTAAAAAATGTATGGTTGGTTTTCCTAAAGTCTAAGAAAATCAAATCATCATGATAAATTTTATTCTATTTTTTTTCTTTTCAAATTTTCTTTTCAAAATCAAATTTCAAAAGCAACAGGGATTAAACTTTTATAATATGTGGGACTATTTTCGTATAAATACAAATGCTCATATATAAAATAAATAAATAAAAAGTGGAGGCCCGCTGAAGAAACACACAAATTGAAAAATAAAAAATTACATACCAAAAACTCAATCAACCAAGCATTTAACCCAATTAAACCAGCATTTCTCCTCCTTCGATCCCTATTACCAACCTATATAACCCACAAAATGTCAATCACCCTCTACTTGCATAAGCAAAATATCAGCCACTACCATCAAAGATCTAGACATTCATAAATCACTCATAACCACTATACACTCCCATGTATAAAACAACAATCTATAACCTATACTCACATAAACAAAAATATTAGTCATCGCCCATCAACACCCTAAGAGCATGTTTGGAAATGCGGTGCAAATCGCGTTCCTTTAAATTTTAAATTTTTTTTGCTAAAAATTATTTTTTTTTTGTGTTTTCAAATCGTTTTTATGTGCTGATATCAAAATTAATTATTAAAAATGAAAAAAATATTATTTTGATGAATTTCTAAGCGAAAAACACTTTGAACCGCAACTGCTACCACAATCTCAAACAAGCCCTTAGATCTTCATAGCCATAAAAATAATCCAAATACATGGCCACCACCAAAATCCATCAGGTCCTTCCTCTTTAAAAATAATAACTCAATTGTAAATCAGCCCTATAGTGCCCACCATAACTATAGTCAACACTAACTGCTTAATTTCCATTTCTTCTCCAATAGCCATCGAATTAAACACCATTACGAACCACAACAAAAATTTCTAAACATGAACCAAATCACCTTCCTCAACCACACAACATTAAGTCGATATACCACCATAACTACTTCTATATTCACCTATCATAGACATATCTACATTGCAGCGTTGCAGTTCCCCGCCTTAAACCATTATTACAACTTATGTTTATAACCTAAAAAACAAACAGTTGTCATTTACAACGTTGCCTCCTCCTCTTATAACCACTAGCAACGCCATTAAGACCACCATACACCCATCTTCACCACTGTGAACTTATCACTACCTAGCTTAGTATCACTAAGCAGTCCTGACTAAATTAAACCCATCAACAATCAAGCCATCATCCTTCACCACACTCCATAATAGCCTTTACTAGATTCTTCTCCTTAAAAAAAAAAAAACCCAATTCCTTTTTTATGATGTCTCAAAATCCAAGAATATAAATTAAAGATTATGTAGTGTTTGGGATAGTGGTTAATCAATATGTTCACGTACTTGGACTTTTTCTTTTTAATCTAAGGAACTTTAGCTTATAATAAAATTCTTGAGTACCTGCAAAAATAGTCTCAATCAGGGGGGTTAAAAGACCCTCCGATGATAAAGTTAGTATTTTTATGAGATTCTTGAGTTTTAAGTTTGTTAATGCTTTGAAATCTAAGTATTTTTATTTTAAAAGATAAAAAGTTATGAAACTTTTTGTTTTGAAGGTTTCATGATATATTTATAGCTCATGAGTCTTGTCATTTTATAAAGAGAAAAGTCTGAAGTATAATTTCACCCTAATAACATTTAATGAGAGATAAATATCTCTTACATCTGTATTATGTTTAATGGAAATATGATGGGTACTTGAAAGACTTTTATACACCTAAAAGGTGTAGGAAGATTAATATTAGGGTAGGCATGCCCAATGAGGATACTCGTTCCCTTGGACATGCCTATGGAGGATGATCATTTTTTTAGGCATGTTCAGGGCTTGGCACACTATCAAAACCCAATCATGGCTAGATCTGGCTAATGCTAGATTTAGTACGCCTTCACTAAGGTGTGCTTGTGTTCTATAAAATTTATACCTGTAAATCTTTTTTGATCAGGTGTTTTTGGTAAAGATATACCGATAAAAACTTGGTTCATCACTTTTATTCTCCAATATGCCAACTTAACCTTAATTTCCTTCACAAAATTTGCTAACAAATCCTAGCTGAATTTTGACTGTTTCAAAGAATTTATGGGAGAAGATTTATTTATGGCTATGTTCACTTGTGTTTGTTATATGATTTATATAAGGTACATGAGAAGCACACGCCTTTTAAACCAGGATCTCCATGTGATGCTAGTTGGTACTTTGTGGATTACATATGCCAACAATGCTTCAAGTCCCTATATTAGAAAATCTTTGATGTTTTTTGTTATCCTAATAGTCAATTTTGGTTCTATTTTATTATTTGCTTTATTATTATTTTGTAATCCTTGTAATAGTTGACAACAATGACAATAATAATAATAATGAATAAGCATGTGAAGATTAAATTTACGCCTAATGCGTGGATACCCCTAGAAATTTATAATCACTAGGGAATGTTATTTGTATGGAGTGATAAAGAAAATCTAATCCCTATTATTAGGATTTTATTGTCCCTTAATTTTCTTTGACTTTTCTATGCATTTTGATTTTATGTATCTTATTTTAATTTTGTGATAGTTTCTTCTTTAAAAAAATGGTAGGAATATTTTTGTATATAAAAAAGATTTTTTGATTATGTGTTTCTCTATGTTTGTTTGCTTTTCTCATTACTTTTTTAATAATTAAAAGTGAATAAAAATAATTTTTCTAAAAGAAGCACATCAATTTGTGAGTTGATAGGTGCCTTGAAAATACCTTTTTGCCTCACTTTTTTTATCCAACAGTAAAACATTATCCTACTAATAGAGTCACTTATGTGGTGATAACATTTAATAAAAAAGTGAGGCATGAGCTTTTTTTAATAAATGTGATAAAATGATTTCAAAAATCTATTAAAATTTTGAAAAAACATAAATTTTATTTTAATTGAATACGCATGAGCTTTTTTTTTCATATTTGATACATAATAATTAGAAAAAAATTGTCAACATTCCTATTAAAACCTATAATATTATTGGAGAACCATGGAAAAATTGAATAATGATTGAAATAAAATGTTAAGTGTTTTTTATAGTGCATTTAAATCCAAATAATACACACACACACACACACACACACACACACACACACACAAAGGCCAAGCCCTAGTGCTTGGCCCAATAGACAAAGGACTAAACATGTGCTGGTTTATGAGCAAACCCCACACGATTGATCTTTTTTTAAAAAACTTTTAAAGAGTGAATGACATGTTGCTCACCCTTTTTTTTTTAATTTAAATAACAACAAGAAATGTGATTTCTATAAAAATAGATGATATATCATCTGCTTGTTTAGATTTTAACCACCGGAGAGGTGACCGAAAAATCAAGATATATGGTGTTTTGGTCTTAGAAATCCATTTTTAAAACTTTTTTTTTTTTTTACTAAAGAGCATCTAATAAATATTTTTGGTACCTCAATAAACTAATCTATTAACTCAAAACACCTATAAATTTGTTCAAAAAAATAAAATTAAATTGAAAAAAAAAACTCTCTCAACCTCAATCTATTTTCCCGACAAGAAGAAAGTCTAAAAACACCTTAATGGAACTCGTCTCTTTAAATGGACCCCGTTGATACTAAGATTGAACTTTCACTGTTTTCAATGAGCTTCCCTCTCCTTTTTTAAACTTAAGGGTTGAAAAATAAATGAAATAAATTTTTAGATCAAAATTAAATTTGAAAAAAACTAAAAGAATGTAGGGGATGAAAAAGCAAAGTAGTTAACCAAAAAAACTTTCTTGTGATAATTTGGGTTTGGTCACCTTATTTTGCACTTTGATCATGTTTTGTTGAGATTTATCTTTTTCTACATATTATAAAGATGTTATGGAAATATATTATAATAAAAACATGTCATGGGCAACCAAAAAAGAAAAAATAATTCTGATATAAGAAAATTGCCTTAAAATATTTTAAATAAAATATGAAGTGGATGATACAATTAAAGTAACATATTTTTTATATTTTGAAAAAAATCACAAATGTAAAAAAATAATAAAAGCAATGAAATAAACTTATACATTGTTATGAAATCCAGTTTAATTTGATTAGTTAATTTGATATTAGCTCGACTTAAATGTAAAGAAAAATCAGTTCAAAATTGATCTGGTTAACTCGTAATTTGTTCAAATTTTAGTTTTTATTTTTTTAAAAAAAAATTTAAATATTATTTTTTAAAATAATATTTTTAATTGATTTTAGTAATAGAGTTCGAATTAGATTTAATAACTATAAATTCATATGGGTTGCCATTTGCCAAGTGTTGTGCGAATCAAAAGAAGGGAATAATTGCATCATCCCAGCCAACTACCTATTTCAATCTTCAAGGTCACCAACATCATTTTATTAAGAAATTAGAAACTTGATCTGTATTATAATAATAATTATTTTTTAAAATAGTTTTTATTTGAAAATATATTAAAATAATATTTTTATTTTATTTTTAATATCAATACATCAAAATAATTCAAAAATACTAAAAATATTAATTTAAAAAAATAAAAAAAAAATTAACTTTTTTAAAATACAAAAGAACAAATTGACTTTAAATCTATTATATGTTAGCAATATTTCATTTTAATTTCTCAACAACCTCTTATAATGACTAACTTATGATAATATTTGATATTATAATAATAATTATTTTTAAAAATATTTTTTATTTAAAAATATATTAAAAAAACTCTTAATTTATATTTATTTAAAAACCCCTCCTCCAATCGAGATCCACGCTTGTTCTATCCAAAGTTGTCAATTCCGTTCCGTTTCATCTGGAATAGCTGAAACGTTCCATACCAATTCAAAAAACGAAACAAAACGTAACAAATTTAATCTCATTTTAAATCTCGGTCCGTTCCGGATTTTTCGGCTAAATTCCACCCGGAACGTTCCTGTTTCATTCCACATGTTCCGTTCCGCTCTTGAAAAATCAATGAATCAAATTGAACCTTGTTCAATTTAATTAATTAAACCACCCAATTATAAAAAGTTCTTTTTCATTACAATTTTCAATAACAATGATATTAATAATAATATTGAAAATTATTATTACTATTTTCATTAACAATGATATTAATTTTTTAAAATTAGATTTATCACTAATATATATGGTTTATATTCATGTTGTTTTTTTTCATGTTTATACTTTGTAGGAATTTGAGCAAAACAAAGGATGCTTTAGATTCCATTAACCTTGATAATATTAACCTAACTTTATATTTAAAATATTTGTGTTAAAATATTTTACTTTTATAATATTTTGATATTTTGTTTAAATTGAATTGCTTTAAGTTAAAGATCTATTTAATCTTAACTATTTAGAAATATTTTAAATTTTAAAATTATATTTGTCTGGCATTGTGTTTGTATTGCATAATTTCTAATTAATTTATCTTAAATTTGAATTATGTTTGTTATATATATATAAACAGTATAATCTTGGAATGGCACACCAAAATACTCTAAAACTAAAATATTTCACTCTAATTAAAAAAATAAAACATTTATTAAAACGAAACTGACAACATGATGCGATCTGCCTCGCCTTTGAGTAACTAAATCTTCGAATTAGTGTCGCGTCTTTGACCTTGGCCTTCCTTTGGTCCCAACTACCGCACCATTCAAATTTTCAAATTTAAATACCACTACTACTTATTCTTCGGCCATTTCATATATAAGCCGCCGCCTGAATCCGCCACGAGAGCCGCCGAGCTAGTCGGCGATCATCGGCGCTTTCTATTTCATTCCGTTCACTTCTCTCCTTTGTAAGCATCTCCCTTTCTCGTTTA
>Ga0325414_1003035_pt1 | contig 17346 bp, 8 predicted proteins | sample PopdelMetagenome_8_FD_206183 | JGI IMG/M metagenome (GOLD analysis project Ga0325414, IMG submission 206183) | Populus deltoides microbial communities from Bellville, Georgia, United States - Leaf-PdKOR-R3 | ecosystem: Host-associated > Plants > Phyllosphere > Phylloplane/Leaf | place: USA... | reverse complement strand
AATAATAAATCCGCACACATTCTTGAAAGAAGCCTTGATTATAATCGAGGACATTTCAATTTTTTTTTTACTCCACGGTTCACGAGCCGTGAGAGTATAGAACACTAAGACAAAAAAAAATAGATTTTTAAAGCACCCTAGATTTCTAAATTTTTGTCCCTCCTCCTTGCGATTTACGAGTCCCAAACTCTTGAAATACCAAGGGAAAAATGAGCTTGTAAAGCACATGGAATCTCCTTGGATTTCTATCTTAATAAATTTAGTTAGAATCAAACCGAGAAAAACTGATGGGATTAGAAAACACCAACACCATAGCAATTATAAGACAAACCAAACACCAAGCAGCTTACCTTAGGTAAGGCGTACTAGGGGTGCTAACACCTTCCCTTTACGCAACCAGTCCCTTGCCTTAGAATCTCTGAAAGACCAGTTAGGTTTCCTAGTGACCATAATACTAGGTGGCGACTCCCTTTACATAAAAAACGACCCCGAAACCAATCGAGGATCGCCACGACGTCGCGTTCCGCTCGCGAGGGTGCGACATTAGTTAACATGGTTTTGTTGACACAAATTTGATCCATTACACGATTTTAAGTACCATAATTGAAGCCCGGATCAAATGATATTGGAACAACCTAAATTTTGATATATAATACCCTTATACCTAATAAATTGTATAAATTAGATTATAGATCATTCTCTTATGCCTAAGTATCGAAAACTCATATTTGATCAGTTTGCGGCAGAATTTAACTTAGTATTGAAACTCTAATTAAATGATATCATAAAGAGACCAAATTAATATATAGATTGACTTCACCCTAAATAACCAGTATATCAATTTATAAGAGATTTCAAGATGGTTCGATTTGGTTTCTCTACTATTTGTGTTTTCGTAACAGAATTAAAACTAGCTTGAATAATATTTGTTTTTCTTACTTTTTATGTTAGTGATATGTTTAAACAAAATAAAACAATAATTTTTTTGTACTACGATGTTGAAAACATAAATAGAACAAGAGAGTAAAAAAACACAACTAAACTTATAAAACACAAAGAAAACAAGATTTTTAGAAGTATATAACCTTAGTTTAGAGCCTAGCTTTGTTACCAACTAATGCGAACTTGGTGATCACGTGGTCATGCAACTTATAACAAGATTGACAACGAATCTTAGAAAGTCAAAACAAGTATGATATAAGAATAACAGAATGGAAACCTATCCCAGGGCACCAACATTATCTGAATAAAAATCCTTTCCCTATAAATACTAATTCACAAACGAGAAGTATGAGAAAGCCATCACAAAGCCAGTTAATATTTGATAAATCAATGTAGTTTGTTAGAGAACCGAAGAATGCAAGAATTTCTCTCACACAAGATGAATAAATTCAACAGCAATAGTATTATCTCGTCTTAATATTTTGTCCTTACAAAGAGTATTTATACTCCTGAAAATAAAAACCTTAATAGATCTACCTTTGTGAGTTAAATTTACCCATCTATAAAAATAACTCGAAACTTATACTAATAAACTTGAATATATAGACACAAATAAACTTTGGGTCATAACTGAGAACTAGTTATTAATTAAGCCTAATTAAATAAGCTTTGAGCCTTAGCTAATTAATCAAACCCAAGCTCAATATGAACTAAGCCTATTAGAAACAATAGCAAGGCTATTGACCCTATTAAATAGCCCAAATAAAAGTTATAACAAAAATCAAACCCATGATAATAAATCTTCTTTGTTTCCTTGAGAGAAGTAGAAGGAAAAAAAAACAAAATAAATCTGAAACAAGGCATTATATAAAGCCTTGTTGCCTTCACTACTGTCCTTGAAAATAAGGAAAACTTGTTGCCTTTTACTTCTTTATTTTAAAGGAGAAATTGCTGCCAGTTTGTTTCCTCTTCAAGCATGGACTCATCTAAATAGCCTCCTATAATCTCATTTTTTAATAAGAAAAACCTATAAAATAAGGAAAAATACAACAAAAGAATCCCAAGTCTCTTTGTCACTCATAAATTCAATAATGGATATGGAATCCTTCCAAACTATAAATAATAGTTGTTGTCTTAAATGTCTCCTTATTTGACATGCAATCCTTATATAATAAGTAAGCCAATAACTGTTACACATGCTTTTAAGAGCATCAAGGAATCTATAATACAAAAGGAAACAATGTTTCTCTAATTTTCATAAATTCCTTGTAGATTTCAGTCCTGACTTCAAACAAGTTGTTCTCTCTTTAATAAATGAATTAGTTGGCCTATCATATATCACCAGAAAGTTATAAATGTCTACTTTCCAACCCAATTTAAACCTTAGAATAATTCCTTATGAAGCTCTAGATATAGTCCAAACAGTCGAAGGTCCAGGCACGTAGATTTTACATGATTTGTCCAATAACTTCAACCATATGGAATAATCCATTACCAAACTCAGATTTACCTAAAGTTTTCACCCAATATATAATAGCATGTCTAGAAACTCCTGTAAAAATTTTAGTGATCTAATTGTCAAATTAAAAGTCATGTTTTATAGTATAAAACTGGATAGTAGGAGATTTTACGCTAAAATCTAAATTTGACCTTGCTTGGATTGAATCAAGTTCTATTGGCTTTCAATCTCATCCTTCAATCAGTGTTTGTGTTGTTATTTTTTTCAATTTAACTCTCATTATTTTATTAAAACTATTTTTCAATTCAATTTAACCCTTCAATTAAAAAAATTTGTTTGCCTTCTAATTAATGTTTTTTTTTCACCCTCATTTTTTTAATTAATTTTTTTTATCGTTTTGTGTAATTAATTTTTTTATTTAATCTTTTAATATTTAATTTTTTAGGGATTCAGAACTGAATTTATTTTTATTTTTAAGTTTTTTACTTTAGACTTTTAATTTTTTGATTTAAAAAAATTCATCAAGATGCCTGCATATCCGGTAATTTTTTGAAAAACAGTTTCCAACCTGCAGCGGCGGAACACTACACAGCAACACTGCAAACACGTACTAGAAAAGACACGCACACCATGCAAGGTTCTTTCTAACATGTGTCACGTCATTATACTTCGTGTCTTTCCCTCTATCTCCTAAAATATAGCTCTGATCCTTCCTCTCAACGTCCCTGCCTCCCTCTCCATCTCTCCATTTTCGCATGCCGTCTCTGTGATACTAATCTACGAGCTCAGCTCTCTAACTAAGCCATTTTTTGAAGAAAATTGATCCATGGCTGACTTTCGCCAACAACAGCATCAGCATAGACCTGGAGGCCAAGGCTTCGCGAGCACCCTCCCAGGAAAGGGACCTTCAACTTCCCAGGTTTTAGCAGTTGTAACCTTGTTATCTGTTGGTGGCACCCTTCTCTTCCTTTCAGGTCTCACTCTTGTAGGGACACTCATTGGGCTAGCCGTGACCACCCCCGTTTTTGTGATTTTTAGCCCAGTTTTGGTCCCTACAGCCCTTGTGATAGGCTTGGGCGTGTTGGGATTCTTAGCATCCGGTGCTTTTGGGGTCACGGCACTCTCGTCACTCTCATGGATGGCCAGCCATTCTCAGAGCTTGAGCAGAGGCCCCTTAACACAAACATTAGATCAGGCAAAACGGAAGGCACAGGAAACAGCAGGACAAGTGGGCCAGAAAGCTAGAGAGACGGGCCAGACTGTTCAGGGTAAGGCCCAAGAAGCTACAAAAGGTGCTCCTGGTCAAGAGGTTAGCAGGACATGAGGATTCTTGAGGGCTTGGAGTCCACCTGACCCATCTTCTTGTGTATCAATTTAGTTGTCGTGTGCTTCTCATGTGTATTGTTTGTTTGTTTTCTATATATTATTTGTATCGTTTTCTATTCTCAAATAAATTATACCCTCCTCCTTGGGAGGGTTTCTCTGATTTGAATTTTGAATTTTATTATTTTTAAGTTTTATTTTTCTTCTGTAAATGATTGATGGGAAAGAATGAAACGAGGATGGGAGTGAAAAAGTGAAAATGAAAATCAAACATAATAGAGATGGAATGAAAACAAAAACAAGGAATTTCGTGATTCTTTTTTAAAAAGTATTAACTAAAAAAATTGAGAAAAAATATTAATTATAACTTTAATGTACTAATGAACTTAAAATAACTTGAGGAATTAATTTTCGATTTATGATACCTATTCTAATAGTAAATTGTATCAAATTAATAGCATTCAACTTCTAATTATAAAATATTAAGTTAATTCTGTTTCTTAATTTTTCTTATTTATACTACAAACGGCCCATATAGGGTTTCATATTTTGACTGTAGGAAAGTTTAAAAATATTTTTAAGAGTTAAAATATTAAAATAATAAATTAAATTGTTTTTTATCTTCTTTTTTAACCATCTTACATTGACCCATTATTAAAAAGATTCAAGAAATAAGTATTCACACATGAATTGTTATTTTCTTTCAACTTTATACATATAAATTATAATTCATAAAAATATAATTAACATAATATTTTTATTATATTTAATTAATAATGAGGAATGTTTACAAAACAAATTAATAAATATTATAATGATGGTAATTATTATGTAAAAAAATTATAGTATTAAATATAAATAAGAATAGATTACATTTGAATAACATCAAAAATTTACTTGTTAGAGAATAATATAAATCATGTATTGGAATCTTAACTAAAGCTTAAGTTTTTTACTTGAATTAATTCTTTCACATGATATTAGAGTTTTAATGATCAAGCGGTCACGAGTTTGAATTTAACCACTATATTTATTTGATAAAAATTAAGCACAAAGTAATGTGAATCTGTGCAAGTTTTAAACCTAAAGAGTTTTTATTTGAGGGGATATGTTAAAAAATAATATAAATTATATATTAAAATTTCATCTAAATTTTAAATTTTTAGGTTAAACTGATTTTTTAAAGGGAAATAAAATCGGCATGAATAAACTTGGTCAAGAAGACATTTCTTCACACCTGCAAAGAGACAAACTAGTAGCAGTTAGCAACATCCCCTACATGAGCATGATGACAAGTTGTACACTATTAATAATAAATATTATCCATCGACTTGTTGTTTGGTGTCACTAGCTAGTAATGACGAACAAGTTCTGCCAAGAATGGACTAATTTTGAAGTTTAATAGAATCTGTAAAATTAGCAAAACACCAAAAAGAAGTAGTTTAATAGATGAATGAATAAACTAATTAAAACCATTTATGCTTAATGGCTTCAAATTAAGTTTTTAGCACTTGAATAATTCAATCTTAACAAACACTAAGATAAATCAAGAAAACCATCTACAGTAGTCCCATAGAGAAGCATTCAACCTATTTCATAACAAATTTCGAACTCATACAAAAATAATAAGAAAAAATCACAGTAAATTGTGTCAGTCGACAGTTTATGGGAGAAAAATTGCAGTCTCCCAAAATAATTTATCAGGAAATCAAGAAGCTATTCAAAGACAAATCAAGAAATTCAAGATGAGATAAAATTCCCAAAAAGCTGAAGGAATTTCACCATAAAAACTATTGCTAGAAAGATAAAGCTACTTTAATGCTTTAAGCTAAGATATTAGAGTCACATTACCTTTATGGCTAAGCCTTGAAAAAATGAAGCCCTTCAACCATTGATTGATTCCACAACTAATGCCAAGCTAGCTACAGTAATTTGTGTTGTTGGCACCCCGCCCAGGGACTCCAAGCTCAATGTTAATGGCTAACAATATAGCTTATTCGTACAATTGAGCAGTCACTAGCTTGGACTTCGATAAAAACCTCACAAGAAAAAGACATCAAGCATAAAAATGCCATTATTGAGATGTCACATATTCTTGTGCTATCTCTTGTTCATGCGCGAACTTAAAATTTTAAAATCCGAGGAATAATTTAATTGGTTATATTTTAAATTTATTTTTTAATAATTATAAGTTTAAGTTTTTTTATAATGATTGAAGACTTATATAATTATTAATTTTGAAACCTGAAAATTAATCAATAAATTAATTCAGATATTCAAGTACATTAATAAAAAAAAAAACTCAAAATTTCACTACACCCCAAGCATAAAAACCTGGCGCTCTAGAGCTTAAAAATGATTTTTAATATTGAAATATTATTTTAGTGGTTTCTTGAGTTGATTTGATTGTTAAAACAATGGAGTTTTGACACCCGGTGTAATAATTCAAAAATGTGTGTACTTATTTGATAGTAAAAATAGCCTAACTACAAAGAAGTCTGTACAAATTAAAATGCTTATACTTCAAAGGACAAAGACACATGAAACATAATGAAGTCGTCAAAATTTATATATTACCGCTGACAGGAAATAAGCGTAGGGGAATGAATACATATAATCTGCTAGTGTAGTTCCATATACATGGAGACAAAGCATGTTTAGCCAGAATTGGAAAAGACGCAAATTCTGGTGGGTCATATGGTATGAAAAATAAGCCAAGTCCATAACTTTAGACTATCTCGTATCAGTTCCATGCACTTGCAAAGACGTGAATGGCACTCAAGACTACTTCCTCGATACCCTCTACAGTGTACAATCTGGCGACATATACATTTCCTAATGTTTCCGGGATTCTCTACAGTGGGCCGGCAGGCTTGGGAGGTTGTAGGACAGGAACAGCTATTTATTGCTGGAGATGTGATTAGTCTACACCATCTACGTGTGTGGAATATTCATAGAGGTAGAGACTGAAGAGATAGCGACATATACAGTTCAGGAAAACAATTTACCCTAACTGGGATATTTGTAGAGCTTCTATCTGCAGGGCTGGCAGACTTACTCGAAATCCAAGCTTAATTGATGTCGGATGGATTCAAATTCTTCTTGCATAATATAAATGGTGTTAGTTGTTGGAAAGAATAATCTTTTAATGGTAGGTAACTTCTCTGTTTCTTCTTGTTCGAACAGAACAAAAACACTGTTTGACAATAATCCTTGGTACACTGTCAGTTTTCATTTTATTTTCAGTATATGTTCATTGCTGTTCCTTCACAGAATAAACAGAAACCATCAAAACAGAAAAGAAGATACAAAAGCTGTCAAAAAATGACAAAGTCCTTCTAAGACTTCCCTAAGGGGGCCGTTTTCACATAAAAGACGAAGATTAGACCCCTAACTTGGTTCTTAAACAACTACAGCTCCCTTGTCGAAGTACCTAAAATTAGTTGCGCTATTGAATATTGTAAAGAATCAACTCAATTCATAAATTTAAGCCATCAGATGAAGCTTAATGAATGGTTTTATTTTAATCTCTATCAAATATAAATTCAGAATAATAAAAAAAACAATTGATCTCGACGGATTTATCTAATAGACATTAGCTGAATTAGTCTAAAGGTGTTGCTTTCTGATGTTATTGCTCATGTAAAACTGAATTGCTTGGTGTAGATGCAACATTTGAATCTGAAAGACCTGTTGTATATAGCTTGAAGGAGATAGAGGAGGCCACAAGTCACTTCGATGGAAGCAGGAAAATCAGACAGGGTGGATATGGTAGTGTGTATTGGTACATTGAGAGTATGATATCATTTCCCCTAGGTGTTCGTAGTTGAGTCTGTTGACCTGAACTTGATCATAAAACCTTGTTGCCAAATCCAATGGGAGGAAGTTGTCAAATCAAAGGAATTTTACTAGAGCTCATCAAAATGTTATAAAAGATACATCATATTAATGTGCTAAGGATTATATACAGAAAAAAGGGCATGGAACACTTTAAAATACAAAGGATTATGTGATAGCTGTGATGAACAAAATATCATTCCTTAGATGGAGGGATGCAAGCAGAAGCTAAAGATAGCAATTAAACAAAGAATATAAAATAATTTAATAGGCAAAAAGAGTTGTAAATGTGAGCTTCAAATTCACAAGTTTAATAACGTTTGCCTTCTTAGAAGGTTTACAAAGTTATAAATAGACAAAACCCCTATCTCAACTAGAACATAAGAAAAAATCCAAAATTACAAAGGAAAGAAGTGCAAAATCCAAAATAGGCAAGAAATTCGAAAATAAAAAGGAAAATTACAAAAACTACCAAAACGGAGGGGCCTCAAAGATATTTTTGATGTCTAAAGATCTGACAGCTCGTATAACAACGCAATGGCTACTCTAAATTAAGAAAATGACATTCAAAAAATCCTATAAAAATTTGAGCGTGATCTAACGGTTGAATAAAAACTTATGGCATTTTTGAGCTGCTATTCTGGTTTGGCGTGACCAGATCTCTTTTTGGGCATTGACCTATCCCGCTAGTCCATAAATGCATCTACTAGGTCATTCACATAATGTGTATAGGGTAAATCCTCATCTAGTTGTGGCATGCTCACACCTAACAACTCAGAACCACCCATTATCGTAAGCCTGACTACATCATTTTTCTCGGGTTGGAGAGAATTCATCCTTAAGTACGGTTACTCTTCTAAATAAGATGTCAAGTGTTGGACATTGAAGACATTAGAAGTCTTCATATGATGAGGAAGATAAATCTTGTAAGCATTGTCATTTATCTTCCGCAACATCATACAATGACTTATCTTCATTTCCTTCAACTTGTTATACTCACCCATTAGAAACCTATAACTTGTAAGGACTACCCATACCAAATCACCAACCTCAAACACTACTTTCCTATGATGAGTATCAGTAAAGACCTTATACTTGGTATTATTGTCGCTAATATTCTACTTGACCTGCTTATGAATTCTATACAAGTAATCTGCCTTATCAGTAGCTTAAATGCTTAATCATCCAATGTGAGGAACATGAATTAGCTCCAGTACTCTAGAAGGATTTTGTCCATAAATGATCTTAAAATGACTTAGTTAAGCAAACTCTACATGTGGCAATGTCATATCCCACTACTTTGGCTTATTTCTAACTAGGTTTCGCAGTACGTTGTCGAGGCTGTGATTAACCACCTCTGTTTGCCCATCTATTTGAGGGTAATAAGCACTGCTAAAGTTCAGTTGAGTTCCCATCATTCCCCACAAACTCTTTTAAAAATTACTCATGAATTTAAAATCCTTATCCGAAGTGATGGACCTGGGAATGCCATACAAACAAACCAACTTATTAAAGTAAAGTTGGGCTACCCGAGATACATTCATAGTCTTTTGGCAGGCTATATAATAGGTCATCTTTAAGAACCTATCAACAACAACAAAAATAGAATCCATGGCCTATTGTGTATAGGGTAGACCTAATACAAAATCTATGCTCACGTCTAGCCATGGAGCATCAGGAACTGGTAACGAGGTGTATAACCCAGCATTTCATGAAGCCCTCTTGGACCTTTGACAAACAATACACCTCTTGACAAAGTTGAAAACCTGACCTGGTAACTTAGGCCAATAATAATCTGTGGAAACTAGAGCTAATATCTTATCACATCCAAAATATCCCTCACAATGCAATTCACAGATGATATGCTCTCATAAAGAACAAACATGAACACCAAGCTGTAAACCATGAAAAAGATAATTGTTTAAAAGCATAAAGTTATCTTGTTTAACTCCCTCAAATAATTTAGCATAAATATGATCGAATGAGGAATCATTCAAATACATCTCACAGAAAATATCAAATCCCAACACGTGGACGCATATAGTATTGAGCAAGGTTACCCGTTGACTGAAAGCATCACCCACCTTGTTTAAGCTGCCCGATTGGTGTTTCAATGAAAAAGTGAACTTCTATAAAATTGACACCCACATCGCACGCCGACAACTCAGCTTATGCTACCCATTTAAGAGCTTTATGATCAATAATTAAAATAAACTCCTTTTGCACGAGGTAATATCGTCAATGTTTTTGAGTCTGAACAATGGCATAAAACTCTAGATCATATATGGAATAGTTCTTCTTTGAGTTTGACAGTTTCTCACTAAAAAAGGTGGTGGGGCACCCATCCTGGTTAAAAACTCCTCCAATGTCTGCCCAGAAGCATCACAATTTACTTCAAACAACTTTTCAAAGTCTAGTAATACCAAAACTAGAGCTTCAGTCATCTTCTGCTTCACTAGCTTAAAACTAGTTTTAGCTTACTGTCCACTAGAAAGTGTTTCCTTTTAGGCATTCTGTAAAAGGTGTGATAATAAAATTGAAGTTCTTGATGAATCTTTTATAAAAAGATGTAAGGCCATGAAAACTCCGATGATGGATGTTTTTTAGTGTCGAGCACTAAAAAATCACAAAAATCTTATTTTGATCAGCCTAAACACCATCAACAACTAGATACAAAATATGATAGTACTTAATGTCATAATTTCAAAGGAAACAAAATTTAATTTGGTGTATTCATTTGTTGTCTTGAATTTGATTATGTAGCCCTATTCTTTTGCTAATCAATATTCAAATCTTGAATAAGGTGGTGGGAGTTTTTTCTATAGAATTTTTCTAAAATAATTGAATAGATAGAATGGCTAGCACCATTATAGTATAGAATTAAGTGCAGGTACTATATTATGGAATAGGAAATTAAAAAAAAATCAAGAACTTATCATTTCTCACTAAAAAAGATGATGGGGCACCCATCCTGGTTAAGAACAACTCCAATGCTTGCCTAAAAGCATCACAATTTACTTCAAACATCTTTTCAAAGTCTAGTAATGTCAAAACTAGAACTTCAGTCATCTTCTGCTTCACTAGCTGAAAACTGGTTTCAGCTTTACTCTCCATTAAAAAGTGTTTCCTTTTAGGCACTCTATAATAGATGCGATAATGGAACTAAAGTTCCTGATGAATCTTTTATAAAAAGATGCAAGGTCATGAAAACTTCGATCATTGATGTTTTTTAATGCCAGCCACTAAAAATCATAGAAATTTTCCTTTGATCAACCTAAACATCATCAACGGATACAAAATATGGTTGTACTTAATGCCATAATTTCAAAGGAAACAAAATTTAATTTGGTGTATTCATTTGTTGTCATGAATTTGATTTTGTAGCCCTATTCGTTTGCTGATCAATATTCAAATCTTGAATAAGGTGGTGGGAGTTTTTTCTATAGAATTTTTCTAAAATAATTTAATAGATAGAATAGTTGGCACCATTAATTATAGTATAGAATTAAGTGCAAGTAATATATTATGGAACAAGAAATTTAAAAAACATCAAGTTAGCTTTCACTTTATTTTCAAAATGAGATGAATAATTTAATTCCTTCAAATGTCTTTGTTACACTTCATCGATCTTTTCTTCATTTAAAGGTCCTGTGCTCCGAAATTATGTGAAACTTTTATAGTTACAATTTTTCAAAATGTATTCTTAAATCTTTTAAATTTCTTCTAGGTTAATTTAATTCAATGTTCTTCTTCATTTCTTAGTGCCTAAGCTTAGAGATGATCATCTTTTAAATTTATATTTAAATATTATCAGGACGTCATGTATACAGTCGAATAAAATCTTATATATAGTGAGTGTTCTTCTTCTCTCACAAACTACGATTTTTAATTAAATAATTCCTAGCTTATTAAGCGATTTGTTATGATCTATTTTGGTATGAAAAGATTGAAAGCATATATATATATAATTTATTGGGGTATAATTCTTTTTTTTTTCACCAAAAGGGTCAATTTATTATAGCTATATTCTGAACAATCTTTCGTCTCTATTGTTTTCCTTGAAAATTTTATATATTTTATATTTTTCTCATTAGAAGCATTTTCCAAATTGATTTAGCATTATTGTACTATTTTTTTTATTTTTTTTATTTTTTTTTTTTTTTGCCCTATACTATGATGCATTGCATTTGATATTAGAGGAGCGTCAGAAAGCATTAAGTATTTGGTAACCGACCACTTTGCCTTTAAAAAAGTAACATTTTTTATGATTGTTTTTTGGAAAATGTATTGCGGCCATGTTTACTTTGCAGCTAAAACAACTGCGGCTCCAAACCAAGGTTGTAAATTTTGGTTTGATAAGTGATTGTTTTTTTAATTAAAATATAATATTTTAGTTTTGAAGTGTTTTGATATGTATATATAAATTAATTATAAATTATATAATACAAATATAATATCAAATAAATATAATTTTAAATTTTAAAATATTACTAAATAATCAAGATTGAATAAAACTTTAACTTAAAGTAATTCAATTTAAATAAAATACCAATTTGATTTAATGATTTTTCAAGTCCGGAACAGAACATGTGAAATAAAACTGGAACATTCAGTTGAAATTTATCCAGAAAATCTAGAACGAATCAAAATTTAAAATAAGATAAAAATTATTCTATTTTATTCTGTTTTTTAAATTAATATAAAATATTTCAATCATTCTAAACAAAACATAACAAAATTAAGAACCTTACTCCAAACAAGTATAGAAATATAGAAATCCTTAATTTTATTTATGAACTCGTGCAGGGATGTCTCGGTAATGACAAATGAGCAATAACGTTAGCTATGGTGGAGACTGGAGACAGTTTCAAACCACAATAAAAAAAAAAAAAAATTAGGGTTCTTCGAGCTGGAGTTTGCCAAACAAATTACCATATTTGCACTTCAAAATCATCCCACAAGTTCAATGCAACTTAAGGGGCTACGATACATCACATCTGTCTTTTCGAGACAATATTCTTCCCATCTGCAACGATAGGTAAGTTTCACGTTTATGAATTCATCTTGAAATCGAAGAAGTTCAGTACACATATGCATGTTGAATAGTGTAATTCTAGGCAAAACGCATAAATAATTGAAAAATACATATATATTTATTGTGGAAATCTATTATTTAAATGGTTATTCTTAAAGCTGATTGAGCATCTCTTAAATTAGTGCTGACATGAATTGCCATTGCCCCCCTTGTTTTTACATCTTTTACAGATATGGACTCTCTTTGCCTATTCTATTCCCCCGTCTCATCCACTTGCACGGATTGTCGCTGGTGGATGGTAGACAATCTCTCTACAAATATATAGAAGTTTTCATCTCGATCTAGCATGCTTATCCTAACATATTGTGGGCTAACACCAAAGTGTTTACCACTTCTTGTTATGATGTTGTTAGATCGAAGAAAGCCTTCGCAGTCTTCCATGGGTTCTTGGCACTTCAACCACGCAAAAGCTGCACAAGAGACATAAATATAATGCAAGTGTAAGAACTTGTTCCCATAAGAAAAAAAGAAACACTCATAAATGATTGAATTGATGTTTCTATAAATGATCTAAAACATAAGCCATATTTTACCAGGTTGAGGAGCAAACGATCTGTTGAGAAAGCTGCATGATCCAGGGGAAAACTCAGGCAAAGTAAAGAGACCACTTTGCCTAACAGCGGCCCTCAATAACTTCCACCTCTCTTCCATGAGGTGGGCAGAAAAATCAAATAGGGACCCAAGGCTGGTAGGATATTGGCAGCTATGGATCACAACTTGCAGCACTTTAGCTGCTCGAAGCTGTGAATCCTTAGACACGCCGATTGTGTTGAGCTCTACGAATTTCACCATCTTTTTGGCTACTTCTTCATCCTTGACAAGAGCCCAGCTGAAAGATGTGGAACACAAAATTTAGAAATACAAGGTGCTTAATCATCTAGTTACAACGTTTGATCCCATCTAAGTTGAGCTTACCCAATGCGCATCCCAGCATGTCCTGTGCTTTTCGACACGGTGAAGAGCATAATGTCATGATTAGCAGCAGAAGCAATTGGCGTGTATTGTGGCCAATAATATGCAAGATCATGAACCAAGATGCCCCCACTTTTGTTGACAACAGACTGCCTGACGTATCCGTCTGGATTGTTAGGGGAGGTAACGAGTTCAATAAATGGTCCCTCTTTATTGAAGCTTCGGGCATCACCAGCCCATTTATAAAGCCCTGACTTCAGGCAGTCGGTGATCAATGGATAAGACTGCAACAAAATATCAACATGAAAGTTAGACCAACGCATCATAACCATCAAGTGTATCTAAGGTTTAAGAATCAATATATTAAAGAACACAGAATTTTGGTTTCATATCAAAGGAAGGATATTCTACTTTGAAATCCAATGAAGTCCTTGCATAAAGAACAAAGAGAGCCATAAAAGGCTAAAGCGGTTCAGCCACATTGAGCTCAGATTATTTGGAAGGAAATTGTGCATGGAAGACGGATCTTGACAGTTATGAGCAACTTAGTTTCAATTATGAATTTTCATTTTTATTACAACCAACCTCATTGAAGGTGATGATACCATCTTCGATAGAACACAACAATACCATGTGTTCGAAACTCACCAAGCATACGAAGATTATGCCACTTTGAGTAAAAATTCAGCACATGCATATTTGCATGAGACTAGCGATGGAAGATGTAGAAGCAAGAGGTTTTAATTAAAAAAGAAGCAAAGCTGAAGAACCCAAAAAAAAACTAGGAGTAGAAACTACGCATAAGAAAATGCCAGCAATTTAATGTTGATGCAGGGAGATTTGAAAGGCATATTACATATAAATGCACCCGCCCTGTTGAGATAATAAATTAAAATAATAGAAAAATGAATTCTGGTAAATGACAAACTACATATCAGGAGGTAAAATCAAGCATATATAAGAAGCAATACTCACGGAGTAGTAAGGGGCTGCAGATACAACACTGAGGGGTTCCACTGCATCTTGGGGGGACAGTGCATATAATACAGCTTGATAAAGCTGTGTAGAACCTGTCCCAACAACAATGTAGCGGTCCTCGGTGACTGCGTTGCCAACTGTTTTATGCAGTCTAATAATCTCTTTAGCAAACTCTGGCTCTAAGAACCAGCAAAGGCTCCCAGCATCAGAGAAGTAGCTCATTGATTGCCAACCAGGGATAACAATGGTGGATTTGTCACCTGCTTGTTGCCAAAATCTCTCGTACATTGTCGGATCGCCACTGCATTAAGCAAATTTATAAAAGTAGCACCTTAAATGTCATGTTGGTCATTATATCAGCGTCCTTACATATTATATACAGCACTAATTAGAAAATATTAAATTATTCCATGGAAGTTCCAAATCTATTTCTATATTCTCTAATCTAACCATCCAAACCCATCACCAGCATTCACCAAATAAACACCTCAAGTGGTTATAATGTTTTACCTCACATAAAGAACACATGGTATGCAGAAAAAACTCGAACACCTTAAATATTTGTAACAGAAGGTAGGGTTTGGTCCCTATCTATGAAGAAATCAATGATTAGACAATGTATATGCATGGCTAACATCATGTATATGTGAAGCCCCAAGTAAAGATCCAGTTATAATTAGTACATATATACAAAGGGACCCCCGAAGTGGTAAATCCTGAAAGTCCACTTTTCGACATGGCCTGAAAGAAGACCTTAAAAGCTGGTGCGAAATACAGGCGGCCTAAGTTCTAGAGAATACACCTCCCCAAGAGCCTCACACATGCACACTCTTATTATTCAGATCTCCTCAAAAAACCAAAAGCTAAAAGGAAGGCAGCCCGCAATCGGCACAAACACACATGGACCCCACAGACATGAATCGACTTCCAAGCCCCCATAGTGCCTTGTGCTAACATGCACCTTGGGCTTTTCCAACTTGTAAATAGCTATAAAGGGAATAAAAGCAGTATTCTTTTTATTTATTTTTTTGCGAAGTCTGAAGTCAGGTCCACAAGACCACAACCAAGGCACACAATGATGGTGCTGGTAAAAAGTGATCAATATGCACCACCATGACACCATCCATGGTATTCAAGCGTTGTTACCATTTTTGCGCTTACATATTCACCCTTCAACTTGGGAACAGAAAGAAGACAAGAGACAGTCATGAAGTGCTAAAAAGTCACCCCAGTTGTCTAACATGCACCACAGAGAATCTAAGATAAAATAGTACCCTGGATTCACTTACATACCTCATCTAGGCATTGCTTATACTTGCAGTCCTCCTACTACTAGGTGAAGCAAACAGATTCCGCAAGTTAGGATTCCCAGTACAGAATCATAATCTAAAAATGAAAAAGAGAAGGAAGAAAAAAAAAATCTCCATAGTTTCAGTTTTACCTCCAAATGAAAATACCAGTAAATCTTAAAAGAACTCCGTTGACCATTGTAGGAAAAAAAAAAGAGGTTTAATGATGGTCCTTGACTGTAGGTGTTACCATGTAAATAAAAGGACACGTTCGGACTTAAAAGCTTGCATAGACTAAAAGAATTAAATTATTCAGGCACACTTTACCAACCAATTTTTGCAGTGAGGTTCACTGTACTAGCCAACTTTTTCGGGTCTGTTTATGCAACAAAACAGGTGTAAAAGATAACTTTTAAACAAAAAAAAAGGAGACAATACTGTACCACTTACTGATCAAGATTGATTATTGTGTCCCCGCCATCGCTATCAACTGTGGAGGAAGAAGAGGGCATGGACGGACGTGCCCTCTGAGTAGCTCGTGCCTCACTAAGCACCCTATCCGTAGTCGTTAATGCATCTTTCTGATTGTCCACAGAGCGCCCATTATTGACTTCAAAGTCTTTCTCATACAGCACTCTCAAAACCAAGCTCAAATTGAGTGCTAGAGACAGCACCAGTAAGTTCTTCAATGAGAAAATATTGAAAAACATCGCCATTTCTCTCACAAATTTGAGAAAACAGAACTCAAGAAAACAGAGCTAGTAGTTGCTAAAGAAGAGAGGTCTTTCACTTGATGTGAGCAATGGAGAACACAGAGAGGTGATTATATAGCGAAACCCAAAGAGAAAATACAAAAGACTCGATTGACAAATGGAAAATGGAAAATAAGATTTCAAAATTCGTGAAGGAATCCCGGGAGAGCTCATTAATTAGCAATGACAACTGTTGAGTATTAATGAAGGAATCCTGGGATATCTTTGGCAGGACTCTGAAACCCCTTAAGAAACTGATATCTAGTGAAAGAAGAATCAAGGGTTTCTAGAGCCTTTATTCAGCACCAACTATGGGAGCTTTAAAAGAACAGGGTGCTTTAAGATGTCAAAAAATTAGTAAACATCTCTTCAAGCTACTTAAATACGAACTTGAAATGAGTGAGTAAAATGAATACTAGCAAGGAAACAAATTAGTTAACCAGCAGCCACCACTTGTTTTCAAGAGTTTAAAAAAGAAGTAAGGCACTATCATTTCTTGAATTTGTACAGAGGATAAAGAAAGTGGAAGAGCCCAGAAGTGGCTTTGTGGGGATGAGTGCTCGCATGCACTGGGAGGGTGGCTGCCCTTCCCTTTAAAAGAATTCAACAAGAAGATTTTTTTCTCAGGAATCAAGAAATTCTACTGTTATTTTCTTATTATGGCAGATCTCGAAAAAACAATAATATTTACAGCGTAGATTCTCTGTCCTCTTTCCTTCTCTTTTTTCTTCCTTTTCCGCTGAGTATAAATTAATACTT
>Ga0325414_1003034_pt1 | contig 17347 bp, 8 predicted proteins | sample PopdelMetagenome_8_FD_206183 | JGI IMG/M metagenome (GOLD analysis project Ga0325414, IMG submission 206183) | Populus deltoides microbial communities from Bellville, Georgia, United States - Leaf-PdKOR-R3 | ecosystem: Host-associated > Plants > Phyllosphere > Phylloplane/Leaf | place: USA... | reverse complement strand
TAGAAAGTCTAACATTCTTATTTATGGACTAGTGAGATTGGGTTGAGCCTAAGAAGAGATTTATTCACACCAAACATACAACTTGACATAAAAAGATCATAACTTTCGATCTTGTTGTTGGATCAGTCTTAAATTTCACTAGATAATTCTATAAGCTTTGTTTTATAAAAGACCCAACTTACTCTAATTAGGTGAGCTTTGGAAAACCCTCAAACTAGACCTCAAATATGTTTTTCAAGTTAATTTCATTATTTTTCTTTTTTCTTTTTGGATTTATTGTTGTTTTTTCTTTTTTATTTAAGATTTTAATTTGTCTATCTTTAAAGGTCAATTGTTGACCTAATTAAGGAGTTAAAAACTTTTTAGAAAAGCAAACTATATCAAAAGTATTCATTTAATAAAAAAAAATATAAGTTAGGTTTCTTGTGTGAAAATCATATTTCATTTCATTTTAATTCTATTCTTATTCTTGTTTGATGTCTTTTTATATGTCCATCTATGTAAGTTGTTATTAAAGCTTAACTATTCCTAATCGTTATTTTCTTATTATATCCTGCTAAACAATTATGTTTGAAAAATGAGATATAAAATTAGACATTATTAGGTTAAAGGAGATAAGGAGGTTCATCCTTGCAAAAATGACATTTAAGAGATGGTAATAGAGGACATAAAATGATAGTATTGAGAGCCTTTATGTCCTCTCATTCTACCAATTATTATCACCTCTACAATCTATCTTTGTATAATGACCATAGATTCCTAGCCAATATTAAGAACCCTTTTTAAATAAGATATAAAAGAAAGCAATCTCTTTATTTAAAAAAAAGTATCGTAAAGATTTAGGATTTCAAATAAAGCCTTTTGATTTTGTAAGAACCTTTCATATAGAAAAGTTTATCAATTAACTGAATAAAGTAGAAAGAACTTTTTAGTACAAGAAAGTTCTAAAAAAGATAAAGGCGAGATTAATCACCATTATATTAAAAGGGTGGACTTTTGCTTAGTGGGAGCAATTGAAGAGGTCATAAAAAAGGTAAGGTAAGCCAATGATTCATGATTGAAATAAAATTAAGAAGAATTTTTATCCATTCAAATATGCCTAAACTTTATACTAGTGACTCCTCCATACACTAAGAAAATAAGATATATATGTTGCTGATTGTACTAATGGATTTTATTAGTTGGTAATAAGGAATGATTTTTCCAAATAAAAGACCAACTATTAGCCAAATACTAAATGTTTTATGGTAGTCCATCCAAGATATGCTATGTTTACAGTATTTATGGATAGTTTTAAAAGCCTATCAGAGGGATATGATGGTAGAGAAGTAACAGGTTGTTAGGGTAGCCAAAAATATATTTCTAAACTGGCTAAAATTATAGAATAAAATGTAACAATGATTAAAAAAAGTGATGATTGCTCAACCCAAACCAATCCCTCAACAAACAATAAGTCAAGCTTTGGTTTTATTTTTAGAATTTGATGTTATAGATATTGTGAGAAAAGGTATCAGACTAATGAGTATCATAAGCCAAATAGTCATTTGGATAAGAATTTGCAGCCAAAAGAGCATGATAAGGTATATGATCCTGTCTTTGATGATTCTAATAACATTGGGGAGATATTTCACATAGATGCAAATGATAACTTGGTTATTCGAGAGAGTATGTTAACTCAAAAAATTAACTCGAGTGAAAATTAGTGATACACCCATATCTTCTATTCAACCTGTACAATTAAAGACAAAATATGTAATTTGATAATTAATAGTGGTAGCTGCAAATATATAGAGTTCTCAAACATAGTGAAGAAACTACAATTCAAAACAGAAAACCACTCGAGGCCTAAAAATCTAACTTGACTGAAAAAAGATATCGAGGTAGTCATAGATAATTGATGTCTTGTGTCATTTATCATGGAAGAAATATTATTATAATGTCTAATGTGATATGATGTTGATAGATACTTGTCATATGTTATTAAGCATCCCTTGACAATATGATAAGGGTGTTTTGCTTGATGGATAGTGTAATATGTACACCCTCAATATAAAAAGAAAGTATATAATATTAGCGTCTACAAAGAAAAAGGTAATTACTGAAACTAATTTAAATAAGGGGAAGATTTTGTTATCTTTGTCTTAATTCATGAATGAGGTAGAGAATAAGAGGTGGTGTATACTTTAATGCTTAGTAATGATATTATGGATGAAAGGGCTGAAAACAATCTTTTAGAAATTCAGGGAGTTTTGACAGAATTTAAAAATATAATACCAAAAGAATCTCCTCAAAGGTTGCCCTATATGAGAGACATTCAACACTGGATTGACTTGATCCTAGGTTCTGACCTATCAAATAAGCCAACATATAGACTCAATCTCAAGGATTCTAAATAATTATAGCGGTAGGTGGTAAAGTTGTTGGAGAAATGGTATATTTGGGAAAGCATAAGCCCTTGAGTAGTTTCAACTTTTTTGGTTTTGAAAAAAAATGGTTCATGACATATGTGCATAAATAATAGAGTCATCTACCAAATCACTATAAAGTACAAGTATCACATATTATAACTAGATAATATGTTGGATCAACTAGCTATTCTTAAGATATTTAAAAAAATTAACCTTAAAAATAGCTACCAAACTAGCTAGTTTTAAGGTATTTTAAAAAAATTAACCTTAAAAGTAGCTACCATCATATTAGGATCAAAATGGGGGATAAGTATAGCATAACCTTTAAGATGCGGCATAGGTTGTATGAATGGTTGGTGATGTCATTTAGGTTGTCCTATGTTTCTAGCATTTTTATAATATTTATGCATAAGGTGTTAAGACCGCTCATAAACAGATTTATAGTATTCTACTTTGATGATATCTTAGTTTATAATTCATCTTAAGAGTCGTACTTGGAGCACTTGCAAACTGTTTTTAACACATTAAAACTAATCATTTGTGTAATAATTGTAAAAAAATGTAATTTCTTCACCAATACTATTATTTTCCCGAGTTCTGTTAATTTTTTTTTTGTTAATGATGTCTTTGGTGATTAGTCCAAAGTGGTGGCAACTATATAATAGCCAATTTCAAAAAGTATACATGATGCTCAGAGTTTCCATAAACTTGTATCTTTTTATAGTTAATTCATCCAAAAATTCAGTACTTTAATTTTGCCTAGTACTAAGTGATCAAAATTGTATACCTTTCAATAGATAGAAGAAGCAAAAACTAATTTTTAGTTGGTAAAATAAGAGATGACTAAGGCTTTTATATTAGCAGTCCTTGATTTTGGTAAATTATTTAATGTGAACTATGATGCATCAGGTCCAGGCATTAAAGGTGTTCTTAGCCAGGATAGAAGACCTATAACATTTTTTAGGAAGACGTTGTAAAGCTTAAAGAATATTTTTTTATGTATGACTTAAGATTCTATGATATTGTTCAAACATTAATGTATTAACGGCATTACCTAGTGCAAAAGAAATTCATACTTATTACTAATCATGAGATTTTAAAAGTATATTAACATCTAGCAAAAGTAGAGTTATTGACAAGCCGAGTAGGTATCTTTTATATAAAATTGCATTTTTTCTCTAAAGCATCAATCCGATAGTCTGAATAAAGTTGTTGATGCATTTAGTAGATGAGTTATCCAACTCAGCATTATGCATACTTATATGATATAATTTGAATCCTTTAGAAAGTTGTACCTAAAAGATCTATTTTTAGATAGATTTATTTTAAGTTGATAGATGGAGGTAAACAAGGTGATATGGTACTTGTGAATGGTTACTTATTTTATAATGTATAATTATGAATCTTAAATTATTATCTACATGAACATGTCATTCATAAGTTATATTGTGAAGGTCGTTTTAGGCATGATCAGACATAACCCTCATGTCATCATATTACTATTAGCCTAAACTGTTAAGTCAAGTATTGAAAGTCAAGTATTGAAATTCATAAAGAAGTTTGTTATTTGTTAGTCATCCAAGGATGCCTTAACCAATATTGGATTATATATTGCATTGTATGTTTTACATTATCCTTGGTTGGATGTTAGTATGTATTTTATATTGGGTTTTACTCGTATCCAATGGAGTATGAGTTTAATCTTTATAGTAGTGGATAGGTTTTCAAAGATGACCTACTTTATTACATGGAAAAAGACCATAAATACTTCCTGGATTACTTACCTTTACTTTAAAAAGGTTATTTGCATGCATGAAATCCCTAGATCTATTATTTTTAATCGAGATATAAAGTTTATAAGTGATCTTTAGAAGAGTTTAAAAGCTTAGTACTTAACTAAACTTAAACATGGCTTATCACCCGTAAATATATGGTTAGACTGAAGTGCTTAACCATAACTTAGGGAATTTACTGCAAAGTTTGGTAGGAGAAAACCATAAGCAACGAGATCTGGCTTTGTCATAAACAGAGTTTGCCTATAACGTGTCTAAAAATTAAACTCTTAACTAAGTGTATTTGAGATTGTGTATAGATAAAGTCTTTTTTATGTGCTTCAGTTACCATATGTTCCTTGTATTGGATGGATGAGCATCCAGACTGAAGGTATGACAGATTATCAAAGTGAAGTACACAAATAGGTTAAGCAAATTATTTCAGATAGTAATGCCAAGTATAAACCCCAAGCTAATACTCATTATATAAATTTCATATTTGAGGTAGGAGACTTTATATAAGCATTGCTTATTCGAGATAGATTTCCTTTGGGAGGAGTACACCAACTTAAAGAGATGATGATCAGTTTATGAAAGATGTTATAGAAGATCAATAATAATGTATGAAGACTCTATCTTTTAATTTACTTTTCAAATATTTTTAATGTGCAACATTTATCTGTTCTTTATAGATGACCAAAACTTAAGGGCGAGTTCTGTCCAACCTGGGAGGGCTGATACAGACAAGAGTTATATAATTTTGAATAGTTAATTGTAGATTTATTATTAGTGGATCATATAGAAATCTTAACATATTTATTTACGGACTAGTGAAATAGGTTTAGGCCTAAGAAAAGCTTGTTCATGTCAAACATACAACTTAACATAAAAAAGTCATAACTTTTTATCCGACCATTGGATGGAGCTTTGATTTTACCAAATAATTTCACAGGCCTATATCTCTAAGAGGCTTGACTTGATACAACCAACTAAGTTATAGAAGACCCTCAAACTAGGCCCCAAAGATGTTTGAGTCAATTTCATTACATTTCTTTTTCTTTTTGAATTTTAAGTTTAATTTTGGATTTATTATTGTGTTTCTTTGTTTATTTAGGATTTTGATTTTTCTACCTTGTAAATATTAGTTTTTGACCTATTTCAAGAGTTATAAACCTTTTAATGAGGCATATTATATCATAATTATTCATTTAGTAATAAAATACGAGTTAGGATTCTCGTGTGAAAACCCTATTCAACTTCAATTTTGTTCTTATCCTTTCTTGTTGTCTTCTTCTTCTTGTATATGTTTGTATCAATAACTGAATGAAATTTAACCAATTTAGTGAATAACTCTAGCTTTTTGGTGTCTAGTGATACAGTTAGGCTTGTGGAAACTAAAGGTTTTAAGTATTTATGTGAGGATTTGTCATAATTGGATGAGTATTTGCCATAAACAGACTATATGGATAACCTAACAAATACTTTTATGAACTAATGGGACATGCTAGATCTAAGAAGAAGTCTAGTCATGTCAGGCCATGGTAGTGGTTAAAATAGCAATAATAGAATATTTGATCATTGGTTCAGGCTTAATTTTTTTTTCCAGGTGATTCTATAAGTAGTTTTCTTTAAAAGAAACCATTTTGTTAATATCATACCATTGGATCTCATAAAATTAGGCCTAGAAGTTGTTATTTGGGCTAATTTTGTTAATTTTCCTAGGGTGTTTTTGGATTTATTTTTATTTTTTTGGATTTTTTGTTGATTTCCTTTATGCTTTTGATATTCTATTTATTTATTAGTAGAGATAGAGTTTTTTGGACTATTTAAATGTCTTATAAACCTCTAAGATATTAGTTTTATTTTTTAAAGAATAAAACTATGAATTTTAAAGTTTACATCTACAACCGTTTTTACTTATAAAATATTTTATGTTTTCTATGTTGTTCTTATCCTTATAGATTTTGTTTGTGTTTATTTGTATCAGAGTCCAATGATGCTAAGTTTATAATTTATTATGTGTTGTAATCTCATGAATATTTGTTTGCTTGCTATGTGTTTCTAACAACCATTGTAAAAAGAAGTTGTAGAGTAGAGCATGATTAAGAAGGGACAAAAGGCTTTTTATTGGGAGAGAAATGTTTAAGAGCTCATAATAAAGGACATGCAAGGGTAGATAACAGAGTTAACTTGCAGGTTGGAGAAGAGAGACCTATAAGACCAAGACTAGGGGATTGATTATGGGTCACTACCCATCATTAAAAACTAGAGGCATGATCATAAGATATGGCCTCTTTATCAAGAAAGGAATAAGTATGGGTACTTTAGTTTTCATATAAAAATCCATGAGTTTATGTGAGCTTTATAAGTAGAGGATTTCATAAACTGGTTGAACGAAGTTTAAAGGATTTTTCAGTGCAAAGAGTTTTCTAAGTAGACATAAGTTAAGTTGATCATAATTAGACTGAAAAGCTAGGCATCTACCTAGTGAGAACAATTAAAAAAGATGCGGTAAAGACAAGGAAAGTCAAAAATCATTTATTGGGATAAAATTATGAGAAGACTTGTTATATTAACACAGACTTCCATCGGGTATTGAAGTCATTCATGAGAAGTCTCGTTGTGATTTATTTTGATAAAATTATGATTTATAGTCCCACTTTAAATTCTCATTTAGAGTATTTACGGGTTGTTTTTAACAATTTAAGAAATGATTGATTGTTTGTGAACTACGAGAAATGTAAGTCTTTACTAATAATGTTTCTTTTATGGGTTTTATTGTGTTTATTAATGGTGTTCAGGATGATCAATCCAAGATTTTTGTAATTATAGAGTGGTTAACTCCAATGAGTATTCATGATGTTTGGATCTTTCACAGACTTGCATCATTTTATAAGAAATCCATCTAAAACTTTAGTTATCTCACCGCACTCATTATTGAATGTCTAAAGAGAAGTACCTTTTGGTGTATAGATGAGGTCGAATCTAGCTTTTAGTTAGTGAAATAGAAGATGATTAGAGTGTTAGTATATATGCCTAATAGTCAATCGATTAGTTACACGTAGCATTGACTTTGTTCGTGTAAACATATTCAATTTTTAACAAAGGCTTTATTTATCTTTAATATTCATCAAATATTTGATTAATGAATATAAAGTAAAGATACAGTCTTAGGGAAAAAAATGATTTACAAAGAAAATTATAAAGTTGTTATAATTATAGGATTCTTATTGCATTAAAGTATTATTCGTGATCAATACTCTATAAAAAACATACATTAATTAGAGTTGTTGAGACTGATATATATTATGTTATTTTTTTTATTAAAAAGAAGCAATTGTTTTTATAAGTTAATGTATAAAGAATACCTAGAATTAATATGTATGTGCTTGTCAAATGACATGTATATTGAATTGATCAATATGAGAATTTCATATAGAGAGGATACATATGTCTATGGAAAAACTCTTGTTACGATTATGTAAGTAATCTTTATACTTGATATTACTAAGTTATCTTATATAAGAAATGTTATGCTTTGATCCTGACCATATGTTGTTCTAATTAAGGGTAACAAAAAAACAGATATTAAATATAATATGAATTATATGAAGGTATTTGAGTGGTCAAGAGAGGATTCATCACCTTAGGTGAATTAGAAAAAATGTTCCATATATTCTCAAATAGTATTGATTGTAAATCATTGCCCAAAAATGGAATGAGATTTGAAAAGAGTTTTAAATCTTATTCAAAAAATTAATAACTATGGTATTGAAAATAAACATGATTTGAAAGAATAGACACACTCCATGTTATAATGTCTAAATCAAAATATTATTACACTAAGAAACTCATTAGTGAAAATATCAAGTTAAACCACTTATGTATTTCCTACTATTTGGGGGATCATGATAGATTGTTAGATATTGTATTTAATCTTTAAATATAAATCAATCAATTGTTGAGTTGATAATAAATCAATTTATTTAATCTTATTTTATTTAGGATTGTGATTTATATTTAAACTAATTTATTAGGAAACCTAATGAGTCACACACATAAGAATCATTGGCCATAGATTAAACTGTGATGATTAATCAAGTGTGACTTGATTGTAAATAAGTTTCAGAAATTAAGACTAAAATGTAATTAATATAGGAAATTACAATTCTAGACCTAAAAAAGATCAAGTACGGACTTGATTGAATTAAAAAAAATTTTCCTGAAATAATATATGTAATATTATTCAGGGATAAATTAATATTTTATCATTTATATGATTTTCAAGTTTTCCTATAAATAAAATTTTGGACCTTTTATTTTTTATACAATACATAAAAAAAGAAAAACCTGTGTAATTATAGAACACCTAAAAAACACAAAATAAAAGAGTTAGCACTTAAATACATAATAATCTCTCTATCTTAAAAGAGTATAAGAGATTTTCCACTGAAAGTTTGTATGGATTTTCGTTAGAGGCTGGATATTTGAACGACTTGTGGCTTGTGATAACCCAGTCATGAAGTAATTATTCTATCCCAAATAAGCCTTATCTAATGTTGGGTTGTATACTCTATTACCGGTTTCTGATGCTCTATGGCTAGATGTTAGTATAGATTTTATGTTGCACTTACCTTATACCTAACGAGCCATAGGTTCTATTTTTATTATTATAGATAGGTTCTGGAAGATGGCCTATCTCATAGCTTGTTAAAAGACCATGGATGTATCCCGAATAACCTAATTTTACTTCAGCGAGGAGGTTTGTTTACATGGCATTCCTAGTCCATCACTTCAGATATAAATGTGAAGTTTATGAGTAATTCCTATAAGAGGTTATAGGAAAAAGATGGAAACTCAACTGAACTTTAACAATACTTATCATTCTTAAATAGATAGGCAGAGGTTAATTGTAGACTTAGAAACTTGATGTGAAGTTTAGTAGAAGACAAGCCAAATCGGTGGGATATAACATTGTTGCAAGTAGAGTTTACTTATAATAGATCTCAGAATTAGACTACACAACTAAGTTCATTTAATATTATTTATAGAAAGAATTCTTCTAGAATGCTAGAGTTATCACTTGTTCCTCATATCGGACGATTGAGCGTCCAAGTTGAAGGTATGACATATTACTTGTATGGTGTTCATGAGTAGGTCAAGAAGACAATTGCCGACATTAATGCTAAGTATAAGGCCCTGATTGATACTCATTATAAGATAGTAGCATTTAAGGTAGGTGATTTAGTATGAGCAATCCTTCAAGTTAAAGGTATGGCATATTACTTGTATGGTGTTAATAAACAGGTCAAGAAGACAACCATCAATATTAATGCTAAGTATAAGGCCCTGACTGATACTCATTATAGGAGAGTGGTGTTTGAGGTTGGTGATATAGTATGAGCAATTCTTACTCGTGACAAGGTTCTAATTAGTAAGTACAACAAGTTGAAGAAAAGAAAGATAAGCATTTGTGAGGTGTTGTAGAAAATAAATGACAATGCTTATAAACTTTGCCTTCTCAATCATCTGAAGACTTCTGATGTCTTTAATGTTCAACACTTGACATCTTATTTAAATGAAGAACATAACTTGAGGATGAGTTCTCTCCAACCGAGGAAGAATGATGCACTTGAGCTTATGGAAATTAAAGATTTTTAGCATCTGAGTTAGGATATGTCATAAATGGATGGGGATTTGCCATAGATGGACTATATGGATGGTCTAACAAATGTTTTTACAAACCAATAAGATATCTGGTCACGCCAAACCAAGATGGTGGCTTTAAATAGCGATAACAGGAGATTCATCATTGAATCGGGCTTAGATTTTTTCATGTGATTATATAGGTGATTTTCTTATTGATAAACATTCTATCATTCAATAGACCATTAGATCTTTTAAAATTAGATTCAGAAGTTGTTGTTTGGGCCAATTTTGTTAATCTTCTTAGGTTTTTTTTTTTTGGATTTATTGTTTTATTTTAGATTTTGTGTCAATTTCCTTGATGCTTTTGAATTTTCATTTATTTCTTAGTAGATATATGAGTTTATGACCTATTTAAAATTCTTATGAACATCTAAGTAGGCAACACCACTAAGATAATAAAATAATGGATATAGAATTCATATTTATAACCTTCTTCACTTTTTTTTCGAAGTTGTTTTTGTCCCCGTAACTTCCCGCCTACATCACCTAACTTGGGTGTTCGCTTTCAGCACTCTAAAGTTAAGACAACAAAGGTTAAAAAGGACAAGGTTGGATATCAAAGAAGAACATGGTGGATGCAATAAGTGCATGGCTTAGCCTAATTGTATTTGTACTTCTAAGAGCACACTGACGTGCAAGCCACAAACAAACACGATATCTTTACTTGGATGCTCTGATAGCAATGCTGGAAAAAGAACGAAAAAAAAAAGAAAAAAGAGGCTGCGCCAAAAAGAGTAAAGGAGCTCTGCAACTTTGTACAATAGTCGTTGCAGGGCAAACAAAAAAGTTTGCTTGCTTTGCTAATATTTCGGAGATCTAACTTTTTGTCATGAAGTGCCTTCTGATAAATCTACCTACATGGGAGTCCCAAATCTTAACACAGGTACAGTCAAAGTTTTGAGGATAATCTGAATGAATATTGCTTGTGATTTTTATCAATCATTTCGTGCATATTAAGTTGTAGGGAGAAGGCGATCAAGGGTTTATAATCCTAGCTTAATTAGCTTGATTGGCACTGATCAGAAGGGAATTATATACGCAAGTTCTCCAAACTAAGAGCCTATCTAGTTTACTGAGTGCTGCTAATTCAGGCCTACTCAATAATTCAAAATTGCTTACTGCTAGGTATAGCAATCAATTGTCACACAAGTGCCGACCTCCATTGGGTCTATAAACAAGCTGGTTTACGAGGAAAACCAACCAACACCAAGATATATAGGCCGGATTCAGCTGATTTCTACGGGGACTGCCATGCATGTGACGAGGTGTAGTTACGTATTCAGCTATATATGCCACTCCACCATGGCACTGCCTTAAATGACTGTAAACGGTAGAAATTGGAAAGCTACCCCATATATTTAACTTTATTTCATGTTTCTAGATGACCAGTTTAAAGAACTGATCATGCATGTGTTTGACCAGCCTGATGAATTGATTTGTGATAGTACTAGTTATTTAATGTTTGATTTAACTACTACTATACTGAACAAAGAATTTTGACACATTTGATTTTGTATGCTTGTCCTTGTGTAAATTAAACATAAAGCAGCAAAAGTCATCGTTGTTGCTTCGCCAGTGGGGTATGTTTTCAAAGGTAAGGGATGCAGTTCCATGAAATAATACATGGAATAAGATGGCTGTTTATTTAACATGAAGACAACAGTCTTATCAATACCCAAAACGCTAGTGTTATAAAGAGTTCAACAGGCAGCTTGAATACAAAATCATTCCTGATAGAAACTACCTAAACATTCAAATGGTGGTTGTAAGATAGTTGGAGAAGCCATGCGTTGATCAGCCTTCTTCTTGGATTAAACTGCTGATAAGCTTAACAAGTCCAAATAATGACATGGAGCCTGTAAAAGCATAACCTGCAATTAACATTGCTTTAAACAGCTAAATAGCAAAATTAACTTGTCACTGAACAGCAGAGCAGGCACATGAAGAGAATTGATGCCGGTGAAGAAACTGTGCCTTTGAATTTGTAATTAAACAGCGAAATAGTTCTTATGATTGTTTTCTCGCTAAATCCTAGCGTGCATTAACGTGGGACAACAATGCTGGATGTAAGATTGCAAGAGAATCTGAAATTTATACACCCTTCCTTGTTCGAGGTAGGCTGCAAAAGAAGCTCAACTTCCTGTCTTTCATTCTGGCATACACACCATCACTTTGCAATTTAAAATATATGGTAAATGACAGCCCACACATATCCCAATATGTCTTCTAATTGGGCGAGGCGGTTAAACCAGGGATCCAAGACCTTGGCCAGGTCAGGCAGGCTCCAGACCCAACATCTATGGTTTAAAATTGTATAATTATAGGCGACTACTTGCCTGGTCTGATATGACTAAAATTTAGTACCTTGACTTGATCGAGTTAGTGGATTCTTCAGATGCCAGCCTTGCAAAAAAAAATATAAAAAAAGATTTGCATTCTGATAGATATCCCTACAGAACTAAAGATACATCCATCTTTTGTTATGTTTCAATGATTATTGTTGCAAGGAAGGCAACCACAAGAAGTGTGGCCAGAAAATTGCATGTTATGTCTGTCTATGATTATCTTCTGTGCTTGTACACTAGCCCTTTGAGTCTGCTCAGTGTGCCGGTGGTGAGCTGCTGCTCTCCATTCTTCAGCTTTTCTGTGCACTACTGCCATCCTCTTCATCAACTTCTCTTCTAGATTTGATCTCATTTTCTGTATTTTCACCTGGAAAAATCATTTTGACAAGAAAAGATTTTCAATTATAGACTACACCATTGACAGAAACCAGCCATTGTTGGTACACTATCGAAATCAAAAGAATGCATGGCCCCAAAACTAGTAAGGTGACAAGCAAAAGTGCATAGAAAATTAATGGGTTTCTCATTAGAATTACGTTTTGTTATATTTTCCAATTGGAAATCAGTGGCCCTCTGTGCGCCCCACCTCCTACCAATTTCGTACTAAACTCCGGCGCACATTGCAAAGTGTGAATGCAAGGCACGAAAAGTAGAGCATGGAGGAGTGCTGCCTTCGTTAATTGTGTACTTGGGCATTATTTTATTGATATGAACTAAAAACTACGCCTTCCAAGCATAAGGTAGCCAAAGTTCAAGTGAATATTCCAATTCACTGTGAACTTCAAAACGATAGATATCCACTTGGGCTAAAAAATTTACAACAAAGACTACAGAATTATTTATTCAAACAATGATGACTTCTAGTTTTCTTCTTTGTTGTTTAATCTTGAAGCATGTAGTTAAGAATATACGGAACCAAAGAAGACACACTAAACGAGGTGGACCAGTCAAGAAAACAAAAAGAAGAGAGGTGTCAAAGAGCTGCGAGGGACTCGAGGCGACTAAGCCAACAATAAGTCCGACAAAACCCTCCAACTATAGTAAACATTTGGTAGATATGCCCCAGCATGAATTGATAGACATGGATAATCTGTACATACTCTTAACACCAAGGGTAACTTAGATCATCTTCACTTAATTTCTAATACCAAAATACAACTACTTCGCATGGCTTGTTCCATCCCAACTATGAGGATTTCAACAAGTTGCTAGTTTGCCTATGATTACTATTGCTATTAGCAACAAAGTGGAGTATTATTGGGCAGAAACTTTAAGGAAAAGCGCCAGTAGCAAAACAAAGGAGACGACTATTGCAAAGAAAAGTACTGAGACTTTATATTCTCATGTTCGATTGTCCATGGTGCTTGATTATTCATCAAAGAAAGAAAAGCATGAAACAACTAAAATGAATCAGACAGATGACGAATGTACCTCGAGCTTTCTTGATTGCGCTTCTGCTTTTGCGCTTTCCAGGTTAACCCAAGCTTGAATTTTCGCCTCCTCTCTCTGATACCTGTATCTTAAATTACAATTGATAACTCTCTAAAAAAACAAATCAACTGCTAAATGCTGAAAAATCTGTGAGCTCATATTATTACCTAAGGCAGCACTTTGTCTTTTCCTCTTCTTCCCATGCAGCAGCTCTTGAGTCTGAAACACTTTTCTGAGATACAATGCCTGTTTCAAAATGTCTCAGGCTCTTTGATATTTCCTCTTCTTCCTCTTCCCTTGAGCTCCAATTTGATGTTACAGAACCATATTGCGTCCCAAGATGTAACTTAGCCAAATGACATTCTTGCAGCTGTGAAATATCAATAGAATTATTGCCACTGCCCGAGTTCCCTAATGCCAATGGGCCTGACCTACTGGCAGGTGTGTTATGACGAGCAGGCGATGAACTCTTGAATGGGGTGTGGCACCTAGAATTCATGGAACTGCCTAGTGGAGTCATCTCTGTCCCGACATCTCTGTGTTTCACCTCATGAATTATTTCAGTGCCGGCATCTTTCATGCTTTCATTGTCTAAGTTTCTAAAGAGAAAACCTTCTTTCGATGGCCCTGAATATATAAAACTTGGTAAAACCGGCTCCACCTCGCTTGTGAATTTATCTACAATCATTATCAAACTTCAAATAAGTACTCGTTCCATTTGATTGAGATGAATCCAAGTTGTGAACATAATTTAACTGGTCAAGAATTGGATAGTAAATACAAACTCAATAAGAAAGGGCATTCTAAATGGAACTGTGAAGATTTTGCACAATGATTTTATACATATTAATTGGACTTGTTATGCAGACTTCATGAAGCTACAATATAACATGAGCGAGGTAAAGTACTACCATTTAGAAGAATCGACTCACTCCTTTGGTTTCACAGTAAAGGGGAAAAAGCAAAGCAACAAAAACTCTGTATCATTTTTTCCCCAGCAAAACAACGATTTGCATATAATTTCATACCAGTCCATATTCTGTTGCTTTTCTCAAATTCTGGGCAGCTTAATTCTAAGTTGAATAACATTGTCCACATTACTTAATTTGCTGCAGCAACAAAAACTCCGATAAACAAGCACAGTCAAACAGCAGTGTATAGTTGAAGTGGACCAGGAAGTTAAACAGTGGAGAGAAAAGTTCGAGTCTATGTTGAGCTTTTAAAAGATAGGTGAATAATAATAGTGGGCAAAAAATGGACAATGAGAAGTAAACGCCAAATGGGTCATCGAGGTTCCATTAAAGCTGAAATGAAGATAAATCCTACCTTTTAGAAGCATATCAGCAGAAACAGAAGTCCCATTAAAAGCTGCGGCTGAGTTATGTTGGTCCAAAGCCACTGACCCTTGAAAGCTGGTACTAACTTTTGGTGCTTTCTCCTCCGTAACCCTTGATTTCTCCGCAAATACCTCTATTTGCTGCTTAAAATTATCACATTGTTTGTGAATCTTTGAAGACTCTGGTGATGGCTTTATGACATGAGCAGGAGACTCGTGGCAAGAACTGCTTATCAGCCACTTCTCTGCATCATCCCACTTGGATGGAAAGCTCTTTTTTGCAAGATTACCAACACTGAAGCTAAATACTGGCCTACCAGGAGTAGGAGGAGCTTCTACTCTTCTCTGTGTAACTGAGTTCACTCCCTCTGTTCTCCTTGGAACTGAAACTTCAAGAAATCCTCTGCATTCGGCACTGCTATTTGCCATTGGAAATGATTTGACAAACTCGGATGTCTCCTTGAGATTGAGCTTGCACAGTGGATCTTGAAAGGAGTCTGCAAATGGATTTTCCTTAACCTTCACATAGAAGCTTGTGCTGGTCTTGGTCTCCAATGCTGGTTCCTAAAATCACAAACACACCCCCACAACACAACAAGCCAACATGTTATCAGCACCGAAAATCTCAAAACCCAAATGAGACATAAAAAGACAATAAGAGAAGAAAAACAAATTATGTGAATTCTTATACCCCATTAGGAACAAAAACAGGAGGAGGTTGAAAGTATTTTGGAGCAGTGAGATCCATGGTTGTGAGGAAGGTCACTGAAATGTTCTCGATTTAAAACAAGTAGAGGAACCTTCTGGACTAGTTTCTGGTGAAGTTTATACCTTAGGTCTAGTAGTCCCTAGTGAGAGGTTTGGTTACAGGCATGTGCCTCATTTTGATGTAAAGCACAAGTGATGAGAGAAAGAGAGGAAGCAGTTGAACAGTGAAGCTGAAGAGGGAAACAGCATTGACTACCCGAGAATCATGGTCTAAAAAAGGCTACTGTTACACTCAAAATTGACCCCACATGTGATATAACAACTTAGACAGTAATGCTACAGTGTTCTTTCTGAAAAAAACAAAAGAAAAGAAAAGGAGACCACCAGTATACATCACAGTTACATTACATGCATGCATAGTTCAAAGTTCAAACTCTATATAATCTGAGGAAGGAGACGAAATAGTACTTCATGAAAAGAAGTGTTGGAGGGGCTTTGAGGGGTGCAAAACAATTTTCTGTTCATCTTTTTGGATTTGTTCATTTTTTTATCCCTCTGCTAGTGTGTAACAGTGTCTCACCTGTTCCACGACAGGAAAAAGCTTTAAAGATAACCTTTTCCTTTCCATTCTTTCCGTGAACCTGGAAATGGGTCTCACCAACGAGGGCTAAACCCGATCCATACAAGGATGGCCCAGGAACAGAAATCAAGCTCTAATGAGATATAAAACGGGCCCTAGTAATTGATTATTCTGATATTCTTAAAAAGTTCTCTTCTGGTAGAATTCTTTTAGTTCATCACACATAGTAGAATCGGTTAAGGCTATTCTGGACCCCAATACATGGAGTTGGAGGAGCAGGCCATGTATGTTTGTGTGCTGGCAAGTGTTCACCTAGCTGCAAGGTCGAGGCTTAAGGACACACATATTCCACTCATCATGCATCATGATTCATGAACGATCTTATTCACGTACAACTGTGGGTGAATAACTGAATATAGTTAAAGCTCAGGGTACCAAATGTTCTTGCAATAAAAAATACAAATAAGATTTTACATTTGGCAAATTATGGGCAAAGCTTATAAATGTGTTTCGGCAGAAATAGTGAAGAGAGGGAAGAGACAGAGAAGGGGTGAGGAAATTTTGAAGTATACAGATGCTGTTTTTACTGCATCGCGACACAATGCAGATTGCACAGTGCAAACTTCAAAATTTTAATTTTTTTTTTAAGTTCTTAGAAAAGTTCAATTTGTTGTCTAAATCTTTTATGTTTCTTTTTATCCTTTTTAGTCTTGTTTCAATTCTAAAACTTTATTTTTCTTGTTTAAATCCATGATTATTGAAAAGATTTTAATTTAGTTCTTGAATTTTATGCAAAAGTTCAATTTAGTTTCCAAAGTTTTTTATTTTGACATTTTTATCCCTTTAATTTTAAGTGTCTACGTTTTGATCCTACAACTTCATTTTTAATTAGGTAAAAAAGTTCAATTTAATCCTTTTTCCTAGTTTTATATTTTTTTTATTTATATAGTTTTAGGTATTTATGTTTCAGAATCAAAAAGTTCAAGTAATTAAAATTTTGAAGAAAAAAATGTATATCTTTGGTCAAAATTCTCATTTCTTATTTTTGTGTTTTTTTT
>Ga0325414_1003033_pt1 | contig 17349 bp, 8 predicted proteins | sample PopdelMetagenome_8_FD_206183 | JGI IMG/M metagenome (GOLD analysis project Ga0325414, IMG submission 206183) | Populus deltoides microbial communities from Bellville, Georgia, United States - Leaf-PdKOR-R3 | ecosystem: Host-associated > Plants > Phyllosphere > Phylloplane/Leaf | place: USA... | reverse complement strand
GACGAACTTCTAATCACACACCAACAGAATTTTTCCGTCGGTAAAACTGTGAAATCTTGTAGTGTAAACAAGCTTGTCAAAACCCTCACTATATCACTATCATGCAAGCCGAACTCAAAGCTCTCTCAGACAACAATACCTGGAGCTTTGTCCCTCTTCCACCTAAACAACGGCCTATCGGCTACAAATGGGTGTTCAAGCTTAAATATCAATCTGATGGGACTCTTGAACATTACAAAGCACGTCTCATCGCAAAAGGTTTCACTCAAGATGAAGGCATTGACTATAAAGAGACCTTCGCACCAGTAGCCAAACTCATTATTGTTCGCTGCCTCTTGGTTGTGGTTGTTGTTCGCAACTAGTCTTTACATCAAATGGGTGTTCAAAATGCTTTTCTTTATGGCAAACTCCAAAAGGAAGTTTACATGTTGCCTCCTCCGGGTTGTCATCGACAAGGGGAGAACATTGTTTGTCGACTCCATAAATCTTTATATAGGTTTAAGCTGGTTTGGAGAATTTTCTTTAGCAATATAGACCATTAGTTTCTATCAATCCAAGGTAGACTACTCCTTATTCACTCAAGCTAAGGGGACTTCACTCACTATTATGTTGTTATATGTTAATGACATGGTGATCACATGCAACGATGAAGCAGAAATTAAGAACTTGAAAGTTTTTCTCAGTAGCAAATTTCGAATTAAAGATCTCGGACCCCTGAATTATTTTCTTAGAGTTGAGGTCGTATGGTAACAAGCTGGAATCACCATTTGCCAACAAAAATATACATTGGACATATTGGAGGAGGCTGGATTACTTGGTGTTAAACCTACAAAGATTCCAAAGAAGGTAAATTTGGTGTTAACACCTGCAGGTAACAGCCCACTACAAGAGCCTGGAAGATATAGACGCCTAGTTGGAAAATTAATTTACTTGACCATCACAAGACCAAAAATCACATACACTGTCAACATATTAAGCCAGTTCATGCAAGATCCAAAGCGACACCATCTTGATGCAGTATATCGACTTCTTCGATATCTAAAAGGTGCTCTTGGACAAGGTTTGATGTTTGCTTCCCACAATGAGTTGCATTTAATCAATTACTGTGATGCAGATTGGGCGTGGTGTCCCACAACACGTCGATCAGTAACTGGTTATTATATCTTTTTTGAAAAATCATTGGTGTCATGAAAAAGCAAGAAGCAGATTACAGTTGCTCGCTCATCCGCAGAGGCAGAATATCGGTTTATGGCTACAGCTACTTGTGAGTTAAGTTGGTTGCGATTTTTATTGAAAGATTTATGTGTTAAACATCCCCAACCGGCAGGATTATTCTGTGATAATCAAGTCGCTCTGCACATAGCCGCAAATCTTGTGTATCATGAACGTACGAAATATATTGAGATTGATTGTCACATTATTCGTGAAAAAATTCAAAGGGGAGAAATCAAGACCTCATATGTCAGAATAGCGGAGCAAGTAGCAGATTTATTTACTAAGCCACTGCGTGCATCTATTTTCTATACACATCTGAGCAAGTTGGGCACTATTGATATAGATACTCCAACTTGAGGAGGGGTGTTAAAGGAAAGGTAATATGTTATAAGACAGTGAATTGAGTGGAGTGGTAAAGGAAAACAAATCTCACTAATTGATTCAATGAGATTATAGGATGTCAATGTAATTAGCTTTAATCATATGATCTGCTTACTTGAAATAGTAGATCTGCAGTAACACATAATTCCTGTATATATTACTGCTTCATGTTTTCACAAATATATAATACAATATACATAATTCTCAACTTCTTAGTAATGTTAATGATGACGATGTTTTCGGCGCATTGTTTTGCATGTGGCATGAGTGGAAGAGCTTGTGTGAATCTTGTAGCTGAAAGAGTAGAGTAGATAGAAAATGCATGTTGTCTTGTAGAAATCCCTATCTGAAGATGATATATATATATATATATATCTTTTATACCTTGTTATTATGTTGTGAAATGAGAAGGAAGATCTGGGAAATTAAAATTGATGCAGGAATTTGCTTCTGCGGTGCTAAGGGATGCGGGATGATTTTCCTTGCCCGTCTAGTCTCATAAGCGATGAGGTTGCTCAATCCTGGTATTGTCAGCCAATTCAATTACTTCTTTACGCATATTCCTCAAAAAACTAGGAGATATAAATGGCTTCAAATAGTCCTTCTTAACCATACAAGTTTTCGCCATCCAAAGATAGGTTAAATTATCCTCTTGTTTAGCACCTTTCTCCTGAGTTTGCCACATTTTTTACAAGTGTCAGGATATTCATTTCCAGGTATGACTTCCACCACAAAATCATTTTTTTCTATTATTCTCAGGAAGCAGAAGAGGGATTGAAAATTAAAAAAGAAAAAAAAAGGCTATATTCTCAACCTCAACCTCAATTTCCGTTTTTTGTTCGTTTTCGTTAGTTGATTATAGGACCTCAACTTCCTTTCCTAACCGTTTTTATCGTTATTTTCCCCTTGGTGAGTAAAACAAGAAAAAAGAAAGAATGGAGTCAACAGGAGGAGAGGAAGAAGAAAGAAAGCCATGTAAGTCATACCAACAGAACAAGAAAAGAAAAGAAATTACCTCCGCCTGCATGTTGAACACCGAGCTGGGCGCTGTCTTGGCCGTGATGCGGCGGCCGCAACAAGAACCGTCCTTTTATACTTCAGATAGTCAAAGCGATACCAATATTCTTAATTCCTTGAAATCTCTGCGTTCCTTAATCTTCAATCCTCAACAAGAATGGCAAACCATAGATCCCTCCATTTATATCTCCCCATTTCTCGATGTGGTACAAGGCGAAAACATCCCCGCGGCCGCCACAATTGTTGCACTTTCGGCCATTTTGAAGATTCTCAGGCTCGAAATCTTCAACGAGAAGACCCCTGGAGCTAGAGATGCAATAACTTGTATTGTGACTGGGGTTTCCACTTGTCGCCTTGAAACTACAAACCAAGCATGTGAAGAAGCTGTGATGCTGAGAATTCTACAGGTTTTGACAGCAGTCATGAGACACAGCGCTTCAATTTTGCTTTCAAATCATGCTGTTTGTACCCTGGTGAATACATGTTTCCAAGTTGTTCAACAATCTGCGAACAGGAGTGATTTGCTTCAACGCAGTGCAAGATATGCAATGCATGAAGTTTTACAGGTTATATTTTCGAGGTTGTTAGAAATTGAGGTAAAACCCGAGCAATGCGAGTCTGATACGGAGGATGTTGACGATGGCACCGATTCAGATTCTGGTTATGGAGTTCGCTGTGCTGTTGACATCTTTCACTTCTTATGCTCATTGCTTAACGTGGTTCAGGTTGTGGAGACAGAAGGGTCTACATCTCATGCAGCTGATGAGGATGTTCAGCTTTTCTCCTTGGTTTTGATAAATTCTTGCATAGAGTTGGGTGGACCTGAAATTGGGAAGCACCCCAAACTCCTGAGGATGATTCAGGATGACCTGTTTCACCATTTGATCCATTATGGAACTCGATCAGCCCCCCTTCTATTCTCCATGATCTGCAGTATTGTTTTGAATATTTATCACTTTCTTAGAAGGTGAGATTTTTATTTCTGTAGTTATTGATTATTTATTTGATCCAAAACTTTTTTTTTCTGAGTTATGTCTGTGTTTAATTCTGCAGGTTCATTCGTCTTCAACTAGAAGCCTTTTTCAGATTTGTAATACTGAGAGTAGCTTCTACAGGATCTTCAGTTCACCTCCAAGAAGTAGCAGTTGAAGCAATTATAAATTTCTTGAGGCAATCATCATTTATAATGGAAGTGTACGTCAACTATGACTGCCATCCTACCTGCCTAAGTGTATTCGAGGAGATTGGAAAATTGCTATGCAAGCTCGCATTTCCAGGGGCTGTCCCTTTGACCACCATACAAGTCCAAGCCTTTGAAGGTCTAGTGATCATAATGCACACCATCGCGGAGAACATTGATAATCAAGGTGATTCATGTCCTTTTGGACCATATCCAGTTGAAATTACCGAGTATAGACCCTTTTGGGAAGAGAAGTCCAAAGACGATTTAGATTTGGAGACTTGGGTAGAAGACTCAAGAATAAGGAGAACACAGAAAAAGAAACTGTTGATTGCTAGGGACCATTTTAATCGAGACGAGAAGAAAGGTTTGGAGTACTTGAAACTTTGCCAATTAGTCTCAGATCCAGCAGATCCAAAAGACATTGCTATGTTCTTTCGCTACACACCAGAACTAGACAAGAACATGATGGGCGATTATCTTGGTGATCCTGATGAGTTTCATCTTCGAGTTCTTCGAGAATTCGCAGAAACCTTCAGATTTTCAGGTGTGATTCTTGACACAGCACTCCGTACCTATCTCGCAGCCTTTCGGTTACCAGGGGAATCCCAAAAGATTCAGCGAATCCTTGAAGCATTCTCGGATAGATTTTATGACCAACAATCCTCAGATATATTTGCTAGCAAGGATGCAGTCTTCATCCTTTGTTACTCCCTCATAATGCTCAATACTGATCAACATAATCCACAAGTTAAGAAAAAGATGACCGAGGAGGAATTTATCCGGAACAATAGAGCAATCAATGGGGGGCAGGATCTTCCCAGAGAGTACCTTTCTGAGCTTTTCCAATCAATCGCAACTAATCCAATCGCAGTTTTTGGTCAATCTGGTTTGCTAGTGGAGATGAACCCAGGCAGGTGGATGGAGCTGATGAACCAATCCAAAGTTATGCAGCTCTACGTCCAATGTGATTTTGATCGTCAGCTGGGAAGAGATATGTTTGCTTGCGTTGCTGGTCCATCAATTGCAGCTCTTTCTGCATTCTTTGAGCATTCTGATGAAGATGAGATGTTCCATGAATGCATTGAAGGATTGATGTCAGTAGCTAGGATAGCTCAGTATGGCCTAGAAGATACACTTGACGAGCTCATTGCCTCGTTTTCCAAATTCACTACATTGCTAAACCCTTATGCCTCTGCAGAAGAAACATTGTTCGCTTTTAGCAATGACATGAAACCAAAAATGGCTACTCTTGCCATTTTCACCATTGCAAACAGCTTTGGAGATTCAATTCGAGCGGGCTGGAGGAATATTGTGGACTGCTTGTTGAAACTCAAAAGGCTTAAGCTAATTCCTGAGTCTGCGATTGATTTTGATAATGCTGCCTCAGCAAACTTAAGTACTGAACCAGGTGTCATCTCTCCCTCCCACGATCCTAAATTTGGCGACAATCAGACTCCTAACGCTATTAGTCGGTTCTCACAATTTCTATCAGTAGAGAGCATGGAAGATTCATTATCTCTCGGAATGAGTGAATTTGAGCGAAACCTCAAGATTATCAAACAGTGCCGAATTGGGAGCATCTTCAGCAATAGTTCAACTTTACCTGAAGACACTGTGCTGAATCTTGGGCGTTCTTTGATATTTGCAGCGGCTGGGAAAGGTCAAAAGTTCAGCACCCCAGTTGAAGAGGAAGAGACAGTTGGGTTCTGTTGGGATTTGGTAACTGTCATTGCTTTGGCCAACATTCACAGATTCCAGACATTTTGGTCTTCATTCCATGATTATTTGCTAGTAGTTGCTCAGTTTCCTCTTTTCTCCCCTATCCCATTTGCTGAAAAGGCCATTTTATGTCTTTTCAAGGTATGTCTTAATCTTCTTTCTTCATCCAGAGCTGACAAAATCTCAGAGGAGTTGATTTTCAAATCCATAAATTTGATGTGGAAGCTCGATAAAGAAATTCTTGACACATGTTGTGAGTCCATAACAAATACAATAAGCAAGATTCTTATTGGATATCCGGAAAATTTACAAACTCATCTTGGCTGGAAATCAGCACTCCATATGTTATCTGTTTCAGGCCGACACTTGGAAACCTACGAGCAAGGTGTTGAGACTTTGATCACCTTGATGTCTGACACTGGACATGTTTCACGTATAAATTACGCTTATTGTATTGATTGTGCATTTGGATTTGTTGCACTCAAGAACAGTCCGCTAGAGAAGAACCTGAAGATACTAGACCTTCTATCAGATTCAGTGAATTTACTTATCCATTGGTACAGAAATTACTCTGATCCGGGAAGTAATCATAGCATGGTAAGCAATGCAAGCAATTCCTCGGTTGAGGACATCATAAAAGGTTCTGGCAACTATACCATGAATCTATTTATCAAACTCGGTGAAGCATTTAGAAAAACCAGCTTAGCACGACGAGAAGAGATGAGAAACCATGCAATCGCGTCGCTTCAGAAAAGTTTTACTTTGGCCGAGGAGCTTGACTTCTCACCAGTCAACTGCATCAATTGTTTTAACCTGGTTATTTTTGCAATGGTAGACGACTTACTCGAAAAGATGGTGGAATATTCAAGGCGTGAGAACGCAGAGAGGGAGATGAGAGGTATGGAAGGAACTCTAAAACTCGCAATGGAGCTCCTTACAGATGTTTACATGCTATTCCTTAAGCAGATAGCAGCCAGTCCTGGGTTTAGGACTTTCTGGATGGGAGTTTTGAGAAGAATGGATACATGTATGAAGGCTGATTTGGGAGTCTGGGGCGAGACAAGATTGCAACAAATAGTACCAAGTTTATTGAGAAGGATGATCACGAAAATGAAAGAAGAAGAAATTTTAGTGCAAAAGGAGGGTGATGATCTCTGGGATATCACCGACATTCAAATACAGTGGATTGCTCCTTCACTCAAGGAGGAGCTGTTCCCTGACGAAATATAGATGAGGACTTCCGATCCATCCATCCACAGCAGAAATACAGTGAGGCAATTATTTTCATGTAAAGAAACTTCACTTGTGGTTGCAATACATTTGTTTTGAAAAAGATCACAATTTTTAGCGGTGCCGTTTGACAACTACTATACTTGCAAGTGGATAAATATTTAAAGCTTAGTAGAGAAGACAAGGTAATCATTACACTAATGTTTTCGCCTTAACTACCCTCAAGGAACTATCATTTCTTCCTTGATCTCTTTATGAACATCTAGGCTAGGGAGGGGGGCCTGAATTTAGCAGGCAGGCAGGCAGGCAGGCAACCATCTCCCAGCTTAGGTATATGGCCATTAGAGAGCCAACACCTAATAACATTTGCTGTTTTGCAAATTGGAAGTATCGGAAAAGCATAAATGGATGCATAAACAACTCATGGGATTACTTTAAAAATGTTTTGCCTTTCGGTGACAATCATCATCGGGACCATCCGTGATGACACTGTTAAGAACAGCCAAAATCAGTGCCTTGCAACTTGCAAGTGCCCCATCTTGAATCCCTTGTAATTGAATCAAAGGCATCATCAAGGCTATTTACCCCTACCTAATCATTGGAGGACTTAACAAATATCTCCAAGGAGCCGGTACCCCTTTTCTTGGAAACAATAAAATCCCCTCTTCTATAATGATAAATTAGCATTGAAGCAACCAGAACTTTGGCTGATGAAACCTTTCACATGCCTCTTGAACAGATTTAGATGCTTGCAGCCATTGTCGGACCTGAACACAGTGCCCAGAAGGACACCACAAGTCCTTAACTGTCTGATAAACACACTCCGTATTTTCAAAGAATCCATTAGAGTAATGCTTCTCTATCCAACCCATTTCCATTCAATCTCTAGTTTTCTCTTCTCTCCACTACGTGTATTTTAAATCATTAGTTGAGGCCAATAATATGATGGCCGGGAGAAAACAGACAGCTCTAGTTATGGCTTTGTTGACTTATATGGGACTTGAGACTAGCTGACTCTCTGTTTGAGTTTTCTCCTTTGACCAACCGGTTTCATTTAGTCAGCCCTCGTGAAATACAAGAATTTATGGTGAGGAAGGGCATCAATTTTTGGGAAGGACCTATGGTGGTTTCTTGGTACTCCATGGTGCTTGTTTTTCACTGTTACTAATGTTGCGTTCTATTATGCCTGTAAAACTTGAGATTATACAGTCTTCAGTCAGAGAAATAATGGGTGATTTATGGGCCCCTGACCTTTTTTTTTCCTTTCCTTTTTTGTTTTTCACTCTCAGCCAGAATTGCATGAACAAACATGGAGTATCCGGGTGATTCACCAGAAAATACTACTTTTTTAGCTATTGATTCAACGAGGCTACGCAGATTACATAATAGTGGCATCTTAAAAGGAAATGTAGAACAGCATAAATCGTTATCAGCATCTTTAACCAGTTGAACAAGAATCTAAGCTACCAATGAAATCCCAACAATGAGAAAATGCATGTGAGATCTTTAATATAAAACTTACACATACCCATTAAATTCTGAAAAACCTTGGAAGTCCAACATAGCTAGGCTTTTTGGTAAACTCTGATTAAAGGCAGTTCTCTCTCCACACATTGTTCAAATTTCATAAGAAACTTCAAATGCCAAGAACACGGCCTTCAAAATCACTGTTACAAGAAATACCACAAGATTTATCGTAATATAGGAAAGGGTAAAACATTATAAGAAATTGCTGAAACTAAAACCTAATAAAGTAGCACTGGTGTCTTGAACAGTCAAAAATATAAACCAAATTTAAAATCTAGCAAACTATTCAGGTCACGCAAGCTAAAGACAAGAAAGAAAATGCATCTACTTCAAGAACAATCAGTTATACAATCAACAAAGCCTTTAAGTCACCGCATGAAACAAACATAACAAGTCAAGGGTAGCTCATAGGTTGACCCTCACATTATTACCAAGATAACTTGACAACCATCAACAAAAACACATTCCCATCATACAACAAAAACTTCACAGACAAGTTTCCATACCTTAATTTATCAGCATCTACATGTAACTGAGCAAAAAAAGTCACTAAAACAACCAACTGCAACTTCTTTTCAAGATCACTCTTGCTCAACATGAGTGCAACTTCTTTTCAAGATCACTCTTGCTCAACATGAGTTCAAACTATTTTCAAAGAAAAACTCTCTCCACAAAACATGGTCGCATTCCTGATTACCTTTTTGTTTTGGGCAGGAGAATTTATAGTTTTAAGGACAGAATATAGGAACAATAAACAAGACTCATCTCAGAAATTCAGGCAATCCAAATAGAGAATTACAACACCAAAGGAGATTTTGAAATCTTTGAAATTGAAATCTTTTATCTAAAATCCCATAGATCTCCAAAAGCATGCATCCATCTAAAGGAAATTTGAAGACCAACATTGCATAATATTCATATGGCCTAAACTTTAATGTACAGGAACTTTAAATGTTTCAGAGGGAGCAGCATTTACTATTGAAAGATCACACGCCCTGGAAAAACATCAGCATTTACTATTGTGTTGTATTGTCCAAATTTGCCATCACATAATATTCAGGTCTTCTAAAACTTCAATGTTTAGCAACTTTAAATATTCAAAAAAATCAGCATTCACTGTTACAAAATCAGATGTCATGGAAACTTACTGTACTCTACTGTCCAAATTTGCCAACCACAATTATCTGCCATCCTAACCTGTCATTTCAACAAGTAAAAATATATTTGATGTTTATTGCCAGGGATGTTGGTATACTAATAATTTCCATTCTAACTGAATCAAGAAAATCTGTTACTGTTAAACCTAATATGATGCCTTTGCCCTAGAATGTTAATCACTGATTCATGCTCTCTTCATATCAAGAAGAAACAAAAATATGTAATGCCAGCTCTTTTCTGTTTTCAACAAGTACAAATATATTTGATGTTTATTGCCAGGGATGTTGGTATACTAATAATTTCCATTCTAACTGAATCAAGAAAATCTGTTAATGTTAAACCTACTATGATGCCTTTGCCCTAGAATGTTAATCACTGATTCATGCTCTCTTCATATCAAGAAGAAACAAAAGCATGTGATGCCAGCTCTTTTCTGTTTAAAATAACATCTCTTTATTATCAGGCTTGCAAGCACTGTATGCAAATAGAGAAAGGTTTATGATACCATTAATAAATCTCCAATTTCGAGTTAGCTCTCAACTTTCAGACTAGATAAAGGAGCAGGTCCGATCAAAGAATTCAAGACAAACTCTTTTCTTCACAGTGAGTAAGAAACACAAATATGTAGGATAAGAATGATGACACCATTAATAAATCACCAATTTCAAGTTAGCTCTCCACTCAGGCCAGATCATAGAGCAGGTCCAATCAAAGAATTTAAGACAAAACTCCATTTGTCATATTGTCCATATTCCATAAGTTGTTTATATGCGCAATCAAATTTTCCAATCATTTATATCTTCACATTTCAGAAAATCAACTTGAATTTAAATAAACAAGTTTGGTTGCTGAACTTTCAACAAGGTCAATACATCCATCTGTTTCTTGCAAATCAATTCCTTTCAGGAAATGTCAAGGTTCACTTCAACTTCTCAACCATTTTGTGCCCTGTGACACTCCATTCTACTGCTTCATTTCCATTAATTTTTTTCCAATTTCCCATGTTTACTTTTGAGGATAAAATTAATCAAGTATAATTAAGAAATCCTGTATGCAGCATTCCCTCACCAACACTAAATGCTTCACATCACATAGGACTGGCAGCCAAAATGGAGAGACAATCCAAGTAAAGAATTTCAAAAACTGTTTTACTCAATGCTGCCAAACATTGGAAATTATGAATATATGGTATGTCTACATTCAAAGCTAATTTAGGTTAGACATGTTCTTAAATTTGTCAAAGAAATATGTTCCCCAACTTAAGCCAGCAATCAAACTTTACCAGGCAATTATTGTAACTCCTTACTTCAAGCAGGGTAAAAATAACCAAATTAAGCCAGCAATCAAAACTTCAAGCCAAACAAGGAAATAAAATGTGCAGAAAATCAATCCTATTTATGTCGATTACTCAACAAAACTCCCAACAGAAAGAAAAAAAGATCAGTTACCAAAACTAAAACACAACCATTATGTAAAGTATGCAAACACCTACCTATATTATTTGCTGATATTCCCTCCAGAAACATCATCATCATCAGAATTGTCTTCATCCTCCTCATCATCATCTTCTTCTCTTATTTTGGCAATCTCCGCCTGCGCCCTATCCAAAATTTGCTTCTTCTGCAACTCCAAATCCATTTGAAACTCAATCCTCATCCTTTCCAATTCCATCATCTGCTCCCTCTTACTGCTCTCAATCTTCCCATATATCTCCCCAAACTTCTGCACCGATTCAGCCAACACTCTCAACCCCTTCATCCCATCATTCCCAGCACTCCCTCCTTCCTCTTCTTCCTCCTCCTCCTCCTCCGACTCACACGGACTATCCCTCATCTCATCATTCATATTGGCACGATCCAAATACACGCGTGTATCCATAAAAACGTACTCTCCAGAATCCACTCCACAAGCTAAACTAAACCCACCGACAGTTCCAGATTCTTGCTTCATTAACATATCCATTTTATTAAAATAAGCCCATTTGCTAAAATTGCCCCCTTTAGCCTTCTCTTTTTTGTACCTCCTCTTCAAAACATCCATCATTTGCCTACACTGTGCTTCATTTCTTTCAATCTTCGAAGTCTCTGACACTTTCTCAGCAACATCAACCCAATCTTCAGATCTTAGGCTGTTCCTTCCCAATTGCAAGAACTTATCACCCCACACCTCCAAAAGAACAAATTTCTCATGTTCGCTCCATTCCACCGCAGAATTCCCATCTCCATATGCCAATAATCTGGGGTTTCTCGGAGCAAATTCATAATTCGAAACTGGGTTTTTCAGCCTTTGCCTCTTTGGGTATCTTTCAAAAGCCTCTTCGTTTCGTTGAAACTTGCGAGCATAGCCGCCTCCAGGGTTGTAGCTGCTGTCGTTCTTGTCCAGGAATTCATCGTCCAACTCGTCGCCGTCTTCGTCAACGTCGAGGTAATCGTAATCGTAATCGTAATCGTAGTTGTAGTGAAGAGTTGGGGTTTGGCGCTGAGGATATAAAGGGTGTTTTTTTGATCGATTCAGAGAATAAGATTTTGGTGGGTACCTTGGATCGTCTTCAATGTAGTCCATTGCTTCTTCTACCTTTCGTTGTATCACCTAGTTGTACTTCATTAACCTTATAGTATTATCTGGGTAAGCAAAAGACACAACAGGCAACGAATTTGGGGATTGCTCTGGATATGGATATCGATATGGAAATGGTGGAGCTGAGGGTATCGACGACAAGAAGAAACAAGTAACAACGAAGAAAGTAAATTAAAACCAAGGCCCAACCAAGGAAGCCAATCACAATAGGGTCTATGGCAATTTCACCCTTCCACTACTTATATTTTCCATTCCCTACCATCATCAGATCGGAATTTTATACAATTTGTTTTGGCTGCCTCAAGTTAAATTGCATCTAGCTAGGTTTTTTTTTTTTTTTTTTTGCCTTGTGTGTGTGATGAGTCGTTCAATTCTTCAACATCTATTTTTATTTAATTAATTATTATTAAAATAAATATTTTAAAAAATTTTATTTATTTAAGTTTTTAATTAAGAAATGTATTTTTCTATTGATATAATTTTCTTATTTTAACAAAAATAAATAATTTTTTATTAATAACATGATTATTTGAATAAAAACTTAAGACAATTAATATAAATATTTATAAAAAATTAAATGGTTTAAATTCAAGCGAAGAATGTATTCGTTTATCCAAAACCCCCTTTTCCATACTCATTTATTTCTTATTTTATTTTGCTGAAAACATATTTTTTATTAAAAACATGATTTTTCAAATAAAAATTTATTGCAATATGTAAAGCAATTTTCAACAAGAAAAAATAATGTTTGATTATTTTATTTGATAAAAAAAATAATTCATTAGGGAAATAATATAAAAAGTCAACCAATATATATATATATTATTTTCATTTAATATTCATGTGCAATCTTTTTTGAACAACTGGGTATTCCAATTCATATATAATTATTAAAAAAAATTGCAAATATTACCATAAAAATTCTAATTTTATTTAGAAATCATGACATAATTAAATGATTTTTTAATTATAATTATTTATTTAAATAGGATTTTATTTTAAAATATCAAAAAAAATTATAAAAAAAAATTAAAAAAGTGATAAAAGAATTAAACCCACATGCTAGTCTTAAAAGTATGCCCAAATATGTCTAGTTTTAAAAGGCAAAGTATATATGTTTGGTCTTCAAAAATAATATTAAGGTGTTTATAGACCTTCAATTCTAGGCATGTACAGGCCTTCGAGAGTAGGTCTACACCATTTTTATTTTTATTTTTATTTTTTTATAGTGGACAATACATCACTTACTGGAATAGTTTCTCGTCATCTTTGATGGTGAGAAAATTAAGGTCTAGATTTCTAGACATCTAAAACCCAAATCTCAAGCTATTTTCACTTGAAAAGAAAAAACACCATAGAAACTTACAAAATCTCATTCATAACCATTAAACACATTTTAATAAGTTTAAAATCTCAAAAGCAAATTAATTTTTTCAAACTATTATCATACTTAGCATCGCGATGACCACTCTCTCTTTTTTCTAAGTTTTTCTTATAGATGGAGGTCTAAAAGGTCTGAAACATGTATGATATGTAAAGGACTCAATATCTAATCTTGTGGTCATTAGAAACCCTAACCGGTCTAATACAAACCCTGTGGATATAAAATTTCAGAAACTTGTAGTCCAATCAACCCTTCCCATGAAAGCCTCGGGCTTATGATTGAGCTTAACATAATGATAACTTGTATTGAGACTCCAAAACTATAAGTTATGCGATTCGAACTACACCAAAAGATCCATTGCAAGTTCTATTTATCCAATTATAATATCAAGGATAAACAAACTTAAAGATACATTCAATGGGCTTTTCATAATATTTAGGTCAAGATGGATTTGAATGAGGTAATATCAACAAGTGAAAATCATACCTTAGTCAATTTAATTCATGTATAAGAGGAGTCTGATCAATCTACTTCATGTGCTAATTAATTTAAGCAGATAAAGGCTTATTTTTTCTAATGCATGATTTTATCCTAACAAGCATAATTTTTTATTCAAATGTTGGATCGTGCTAAACTTTTATCATAAGTTTCTATAGATTTTAATCTATATTGGGTTACATTTTCAGGGAAATCAAACTTCATGAAAGCCTAGTGATAAGGTCTAAAAGTTACTATGCAGGAATTGTATTAGTTTTTTAGTTGATTTACGATTCTTTTTTCTATTTTATTTAGAACTATTTTATTATTTTTTACATAATATAAATGTGGTTATTTATCTTGTATATAGGTTTTTTTTTGTTTTTACAGTCTTTGATTTCAACAATTATTATTGTGTGTGAGGGTTTAACTCATATTTTTTTGTTCTTCATTGAACTACTCTGACTTAACAAAGAATTAACCAAGTTTTATGGCATCTTTTATACTTTTTATTCGTGTCTTTTTATAGGTGTTAGGTGGGGGTACAATTATTTATAGTCTTGGTGCTTTGATACAAGTTATTATTATGTCAAACTCAATTCCAAACATGATCTTAGCTTTCTTGGGAAGAGTCAATTTGACTATGGATTTTTGTATCTTTATATTCATAGGATTCACATCAATTGGTATCAGAGCAAGGTTTTAAAATTATGTTATATATCTTTTACCTTTAAATTTTCATGTACTCCATTGTTGTTGAGTTATTTATCTTCTCTAAAAACTAGTTGTGGCATCAAGTTAAAAAAAAATATTTGTGATCTTAATTTAATAAAGTCTTATAAAAAAAAAAGAACAACAACAAAAAAAATCACAAAAGAAATTTTTAGGGTTTTTGTAAATCTTAATTCAAAGAAATATAGATGATGAGAAAGCAAAATGTCATATTTCTCTTTTGTAATGTTTAGTATTTTATAATTATTTGATGTCTAAATGTACTACTTATTTTTATATTTTGATTTAGGATGCAAATGGAGGCGTTAAGGGCAAAACAAAGTTAATTGGGCGATTTCAACATAGCTTTGTAATCTAAGCATAACTCTCTCATACAAGCTCTGATTGAAATGATTCAAAGTGCTATAGAACCCTAGGAAACAGATCTATAACTTTCATGTTTTGAGTTTAGATATATACTAATTGTATGAAGGTAGAAAATGATCATAAATGCTTTGCACTTGTACTACCAACATGCTGAAACATTCTTTAGCTTGTAAATTTGATATGATATGAATTTATTTTTTAAAGCTTCCAGCTTTGGTGTATGAATTTCAGCTGAAAACATCATTTTTCTTGTTATAACAGAACTTTATTTTATTTATTTACTAATTTCATTAAATATTCAGATTTAGTAGTTATTATTGGAGGATAATATTAAGAGTATTGTTAGGAGATTTTGTAGGCTTCTAAAAGGAGAAAAAAACATGTAAAGGAGAAAGGGAGAGATGAGATTGAATTCTCTCTTCCCTCTTTTCCCTTCCCTCTTCTCTATTTTCTTTTTCTCTTTTGAGTTTTCATCATGGTATTGTGTAATTAAATTTTTTTTGTTAAAGGAAATGAAAGCCTCAAAATCAATAAAACTGTGAGATCTAATTTGTTTTCATTGTTTAATTTACACTTTAAGTATTGAATGTTCTTCGGTGTCTATTTTCATAATTGTCTCAATTTATTACTAGTTTATTATTCATTACAATCTACTGCTAGGTCGGATATCAAATACATAATTGTTTGATATTTAATTTATGAAGCAACTAAGGTTAATAATTTGCTGCGTCAGAAATTAGTATATCTTAGGAAGAATATTCGACTTAAATGCAATTGTTTGTACTTGTGTTGTTTAGCTTCATCAATCTTTCTAATTCTTAAAGGTGCTACTAAATTAAATTTTTAGCGCTTGTCTTGAGTATTTTAGTAGTTAGGGTTAATTAAATTACTTGTTGACTATGACTAAAGAAAGATGGAAAAATAATTCCGATGGTAAATAATAAAAGTATGAATTTATATATATTTGCATTGATGATCAGTTGTAAAAGATTTGATGGTAGATGTTGACTTAGACCAAAATTTGTTCTTTTGATTGATTTCAATATTTCAATTTGAGTTGTTTCTTAATTGTTTTCCTTAAAATTATTTTCATTATACTCAATCCCCTCCATCTTTAATTGCATTACTGTATATATTTTTAAGAGTCTGAGGTTTTATTTTTGATTGTTTATGACAGCACACCAATAGAGTTTGTCCAGTTATTTTAAATTACAAAAAAATAAAGGTTTCTTAGAGATACGTCTTGATTTGGAATATTTTAGGTTTATTTTGTTAGTTTCTTGAAAATTACAAAAAAAAAAAATGTAGTTATTGCGTCATTTGTTTTAGTTTCGAGCACCATTTATACAAAAAATTAAAGGTGTTGGCATAACTGGGAGATCTGTTATCTTTTTCTCCATTAGCTTTCATCCTCTTAACTAATTTTTGTGTTCATGAAAAATACTACACAATAGCCTCGTTGTAGCTCAAACTTTATGCGTAAAGTATGTAATTTTCCTTCTTTTCCTTGTAATTTTCCTTCTTTTCCTTGTCTAAACCTATGTAAAATTTGTCTAAAATATCTCAAGCTTCTTTTGCAGTTTTAAAATGCATGATTTTCTCAAAAATAGATAATTTTACCTTTTGAAAGATGTGATATCGGGCTTCTTGATTTTTCTTTCTGGCTCGATTTGTTTCTTTCATAATCGCTGACTCTGGAACTCTGTTATCAACAACATCTCAAGTATTAGTATACTCAAAGAAAGATTGATCTGAATTTTCCAATGTTCATAGTGGTTTTTGCCATCAAATTTGAACACTCAACAATCCACAAATTTTGTATTAGAACTCATCCTTTTGAATGACTAAAACAGAGGTTGTCGGCTTTGCCCAAAAAACTCCTGCTGTCTTTGCGAGCTGAAGATTTTGTTTCTACAAAATTCAACTGCTGCCGCTGACTTGCTTACTACGTTTGCTGCTGGAAATTTTCTACTGCTATGTTGATGCCGCATTTGGAAGCTACTGGACTGCTTTGAAATCTGCTGCTGGACTGCTTTGAAATCTGCTGCTGGACTGCTGTTTTGTCTTGCGTCTGTGACAGTTTCTGGTTTAGGCTACAAGCTGCTGCTGCTGGCGTGAGCTGCTGTGATTGATTTTAAGGGCTGCTCTGTAGACTAATTGCTGCTGCCATGAAGGAAAATCTGCAAGAATATTGTTTTCCTTGTAAAGCTGCTACTACTATTGGAGGAGTTTCTTGCGGTCAGCAAAATTAAACAGGGCTGCTGCTTGTAAATTCAAAGAAGCTGGTGTTGTCAAGCCGTTGTTGTACTTCATGTCTTCGTTTCGCTGCTGCTGGAAAGGTTTGGAACTGTCGCTGCCATGGCTGAACTGACTTGTTTCCACG
>Ga0325414_1003025_pt1 | contig 17369 bp, 8 predicted proteins | sample PopdelMetagenome_8_FD_206183 | JGI IMG/M metagenome (GOLD analysis project Ga0325414, IMG submission 206183) | Populus deltoides microbial communities from Bellville, Georgia, United States - Leaf-PdKOR-R3 | ecosystem: Host-associated > Plants > Phyllosphere > Phylloplane/Leaf | place: USA... | reverse complement strand
CTAAAAAATGCTAAAAACGATACAAATGTATAAAAAATGTATTTTTCGGATTTTCAATGTTTTTTCGCTATTTTTGGATTTTTCTGAAAATTTATCAAAACATGGGTCAAAAATTGGGTAGCAACAGTGTATGTACATGTTTTATTGTTATTTCTCAAACAAACTTGTAGTATAAATGTATAATTTTGTACTTGTTATGGTTTGTTTTAGATTTTGTAAAATTATATTTGTTTGTAAATTGTTGAAACTTTGTTGAATTACCGAATTAGATGTGTTGTGATGAATTAATTAATAGTTTGTTTAACGAATCCGTTTTAATTTTTATAAATGCTATTACAGAGTTCTAATTTCTGTAAATTTATGTGTATAAATTTGTATGGACATTGATAATGAATATTTATGAGAAGTTTTAATTAGTTTGTTGGATAATATCGAGGTAAACCAATATTTATGAGAAGTATCTGCATCCAGATGTTGTAATAATGCATCTTCTACACAAAGGGTTCATGGAGGATTACCTGTATTGGAATGCACACGGAGAACTATTTGTTTGTAAAGAGAGCAAAGTAAAAATGGCGGTTGGGTTAACTTTTACTGCTAACAACGTGCATGGAGTTGCCAATGACAACAGTAATCCTTACAATAATATGGCTATGGATGCAATGAGAATGAATCAAGATAATGTCAGTCAGTGTCCAATCATAGAAGAAGAACCTAATACAGATACAACAAGGTTTTTTGATCTGTTGAAAGATTTTGACGAACCATTATAGGATTACTACACAAACCACAGTAAATTATCGGTCGTAGCATTGGTGTTCACCATCAAGTCAGATCACAGGTTGAGTGAGGTCGGTTATGACAAAATTATCGAATGGGCGAGAAGCATTTTACCTAAAGGGAACATGCTAAAAGAGAACTTCTATACTGCTAAGTCTATGATGAAACCTCTCGGTTTAGAATACCAAAAAATTGACATGTGCCCTAGCTTCTGCATGTTATACCTTGAAAATGCTGAGCTGACAGGGTGCATGACATGTGGGCATTCCCATTACAAACCTAGAACTGAAAGGGGAAAGACTCTCGTGGCATATAAAAAACTTAGATACTTCCCAATAACACCTGGACTGCATAGGTTATTCATGTCACCAAGGACTGTTGAGCACATGACATGACACCAATTACATGATGCGGTTGATGAAGTGATGGTGCATCCTTCTAACGATGAAGCATGTAAACACTTTAACAGTGTGCATCCTTACTTTTCAGCTGAATCAAAGAGCGTGCTTGTTGGGTTGTGTACATATGGATTCAACATATTTAGGTCATTTGCTTATTGATGTTGTCGCAGAGGAGTTGAATGTTGTTTTGAGCTCTAGGGGACAAACAAAGTTTGATGAAGACGATGATGATGATATCCATATTGAAGATTGCGATGAAGCTGATGACGATTCAATTGACGACGAAGAAGAAGAAAATTCTGACTAACTATCAGAATCAAGGAAAGTGTAAATCATTTTTATAATGTAATATTATTGATGATATTTTGTAATATGAAATATTTATTTTATAATTGTTAACTGTTGTTATTGTTTTGTGCGGGCAATTTATAATTTAAGTGTTTGCAAGAGGGTAAATAGACAATACAAACATAATCTTTCAAGCACAGTGCACAATCACCGATGTCTCTACAGACGGATACAGTTCATTGGTATTTTACCAAAAGTTGCAAAATATTTACTAGAAATGCCACAATCACCGATGTCTCTACAGACAGATACAGTCCGTCGATATTTTACCGAGAGTTGTAAAATATTTACTGCAAATGCCATACTCACCGACATTGATACCGACAAATAGAATATGTCGGCATTTGTCGATGCAGTTCACAATTACTGATGGACGGTGCAAATTCAAAGGGCGGGTATTAATGTATCTCTGACCGCGTGTAAATGTCGACGGACTTACCGAAAGACTGTGAAAATTCTGGAGAGTCATTTAAAAATTTTAGTGTGAAATTCAAAATTTATCGACAAAATAATTAAAAATAATATTATTTAAATAGTCTAGCGGTGATGTCGTCAGTAAAACTACACTATAAATCCCAACAATCACCCCTTCAGTTTATTTTTCAACTGCTTCGTTCTAGAGTTCTCTCATTTTTAGTTTTTTTCACTCATTTGCTTTGAAAGGTATGTATTTCCATTTAATATGCTTAATGATTTTATTTTTTTATTGTTTGTTTGTTTTAGTTATTTTTTTATTGTGTTTTTTGTTTTGGTGTATTTTGTTAATGTAGATAAAATCTTGAAATAAACACATTATTAAGGTAAGCATTTTTCATTCCTAAAGTATATAGTTTTTTTTTTTTAATTTGTTCAATATATTTTATTGTTGGTATTGCCATAATTATTGACTACTTTGTTGAATTTTAATTGTTATTGTTGAATTTACCTTGTAATTAGTAATTGAATATATATGATTAAATTTAATTATTTTATCTCAATTTTACTCTATTATTGCATTATATGTGTTTAATTATTGCCACTAATTTTAATTGTAATTTGTATAGATGTTAGGTTATATATAAGATTTTTGAACGGGGTCAATTGATTGTGGTTATTGTCAATATTTGTAGGTTCGAAAACTTTGGATAGTCTCTAGTATAGGGAAGGTGCTGCCGAATTTTGTTTTAATAATTGAATTTAATTATGTAATTATTTCTAAATTTGTTTCAGTTTTAGTTTTTTTTTAATTATAACATAATTTATGAACAACTAATCAATATGTCATTAATCCAATTTATTTTCAGGTTCACAAACATTGAGGTCGCCCTAGTAATATCATCGGCGTTTAAATCATCGATGGAGATTCCATTATTTAAATGGAGTCAGGTTTTCAGACATCCTAAATGGAGACCTTATATCGATGCATGGTTTTGAAGATTTCAAATTAGTGTTAATTTCTAATTTCTAGCTTAGTTTTAATAAATTATTTATACACAACATAAATTCAAGTGGGACAGCGTGCATGACAATATTTATACACATAATTAATGAACAACTAATCAATATGTCATTAATTCAATTTATTTTCAGGTTCACAAACATTGAGGTCGCCCTAGTAATATCATTGGCATTTAAATTGTCGATGGAGATTCCATTATTTAAATGGAGTCAGGTTTCCAGACATCCTAAATGGAGATCTTATATCGATGCATGGTTTTGAAGATTTCAAGTTAGTGTTAATTTCTAATTTCTAGCTTATTTTTAATAAATTATTTATACACAACATAAATTCAAGTGGGACAGCGCGCATGACAATATTTATACACATAATTAATGAACAACTAATCAATATGTCATTAATTCAATTTATTTTCAGGTTCACAAACATTGAGGTCACCCTAGTAATATCATTGACGTTTAAATCGTCGATGGAGATTCCATTATTTAAATGGAGTCAGGTTTCTAGACATCCTAAATGGAGACCTTATATCGATGCATGGTTTTGAAGATTTCAAGTTAGTGTTAATTTCTAATTTCTAGCTTATTTTTAAAAGATTATTTATACACAACATAAATTCAAGTGGGACAGTGCACATGACAATATTGCGATGAGGGTATGGGAAAATCACGCGGCAACTAGGTAACATCGAAAACAATACGATATATTTTTTTAAAACAATTATGCTTTAAAATCTAATTTGTCACTATGGAAGTAGGTTGCGTGATTTTTTATATAAATCACAAAAAAAGCTGAAAAATACACGAGAGATCGGTCTACAAAGCTAGAATGACATGACAGTTTGGAGGGGTTTCAAACCGCTATACATCCCGGGAGATATATAACCATAATATATTGAGCACATGATATCTGAGCGGTTCACACGACGCTCACAGTCCAGTGCTGACAACCAGAACCGACAAATTAATGGTTTGGTGACCACGCACACCAGCGGCTCCGTTCCGTTTGTAGCACATGCGAAACAGATGGTAAAATTAATTTAAATGAAATATATCATTAATTAATTTGTTGTTACTTAATTAATTTTTTTTTGTTACAGGCTACATCTCTTGGACGTGAGCCGAGCCCAATGGAGTTGTTTGTAGAGATGCACGTGCGAAGTGAAGACTACCAAAAGTGGATGCAACAATTCGTTGACAACCACATTCAACACTTTGTGGTGTGTTCGTTCAACCATTTTATTTCATAAGTTATTATTTTTCTTGAATTCAATATGATGATTTCTTTTTTTATTTTCAAGAGAACCTATAATAGTCGGTTGGGGGAGAGATATGGGGATGATCCTTCAACTCGTCCAGATTTCAATCCGGATTTATAGATGGAGGTAGGATCGTCTGGTGGACCCGATAAAAATCAAGTGTACATGCTCTCCAACATTAAGGCCGAGAGCTTGCGGGCGGCCTGTAGTGTTTCATTGATTGGGAGCTCCTAATCAGTATTGAGCACCCAATTTAAGAAATTTGTAGCCTTGCAGCAACACACGACTCATCTCACTGAAAAATATGAGCAACTCTTGGCAAATTATGAACAACTCTGTTAAATGGTCAGGGACATTAGATCACATATGGGTGATACATGTCCGTCTCCTATTTGGCCGTTTAGTCACGGGAACGACCAGCCCGATTTACGTTGACAAACCTGTAATCCTAGTAATCAAAGTTAGCCAACCTATGACATCCCGCTAAACTTGTCGCGAGGGCGCGCGACGTCGTCTGACGATGGTGGAGGCTCCCTGTCGTGCCTCATGATTAGGGGTGTTGTGTGTTGGGAAGAGTTTTTGGATTTAATCATAAAATTATGATTAATGTTTAGGAGTCGGCACCTAGTATTATGATCACTAGGAACCTATGGTCTGCGAGAGTCTGTGTAAGGGACTGGTTGTGCAAGAGGAAGATGCATCACCCCCAGTGCACCCTACCTATGGTAAGCTGCATTGTTGTTTGATTGTTTTTTTTCTAAGCCAGGTTTCTGTTGGTCTTTTCTAAGGCTCAAGGCAGATCTCTCTTCATGAGAGAGTCTCTACCTTATCGGTTAAATCCTAACCGTTCTAAAGTCTCAATTTTAGCATCAAATTTATGTACACCTTGTATCTTTAATATTTGAGGGTGTACTTTATCGTGTAATTTTACACCCTAAAAATATTAAAGTCTACATCTGGATCCTAAAAAAAAAGATTGGAAAAAGATTTTTGACATGTTGGCCAAATCCTAATGGATAATCATAAACTGGTTACGATATTCATTTTTTTTTAAACATGAAAAAGATGCAATTTTTGTTTTTTTTCATGAAAAATATGCTTGGAAAAATTTTAGGATTTGGCCGTAAGCAAAAAAAATATTTTTTTGCTTTATGGAAATGTTTTGAATTTTTTTTAAAAAATATTTCGGAGAAAACCGGGTATTTTAATATCAGATTTTTATTTTATAGTGTAAATATACAACCTGATATTATGCAAAATTGAAAAAAATCTGAAAAAATCACATTTTTTTAAAATGATTTTTTTTTGAATTTTTTTATTTTTTAATAATATTATAATATAATATGTACTTTATAATATTAAATATGTAAGATGGACTGGCCCAGCCAGGTTAGGTCGAAATCAGCCCCACAAAACTGGCTCCTTAAAGGGGGTGGGCCAGACCGGCCCAACCACTTGGGTTAGGCTGGAACAGGTCCGCCCACCCAAAGTTTGTTTAATTATGTGCAGAACGTGAACAATTACTGTTCACGTTCTGCAGGCAACCGAACGGTTGCAGAAGCCGTAGACGGGCGGAGTGAAGATGGAGGCAACCTGCGGTGGAGAAGGAGCTGCTGTCACTGGCCTGGCGTGAAGTTGGCGGAGGTGCTGGTGGAAGAGTTGGTGGCGCTCAAAGGAGTGGCTGCTGCTCACGTTACAGGAGCTGTCGTGGTCGGTGCTGGAGTTGCTAATGGCTGGAGCTGTTCAAGTCGCCACTATGATGAGAGAGTATCTCTGCTGCTGTTTCTAAGGGTGAAAGCCCCTAGAAGAGGTGGTTGCTGCCTCTGCTGCTGCTGTTGAGGTTGTGGTAGCAGAAAAGGAAGAGGATGAAACAGGTCTGGAGGGGAGAGAAAGGGAGTCGCGATGGCTGCTTGGTGGTCGTTCCGGCTTCCTATGGTGGAGCTGGTATTTGTGGTGGTGTGATTCCGGTGGTTGCAGCGGTGAAGGGAGAAAGAAAAAAAGAAAAACAGAGAGAAAGTGGCAGAAACAGGGAAGAGGCTGATTTTTTTGCTTATTTTGGAACCGAGTTTTTCCTCCCTCAGGCCATCAAATCCACCTCTATTTATAGGAGGTGGAAGAGGGCAATCGTTTCTACACTAGAGAAAAATTACAGCCCTTGATTCGGATGAGAAGGATCCCAACCATTGGCTCAAAGTAGGCATGGTGCACTGTCAAATTGTCAAATCTGAAGTTGCAGGCTGCCTGAGTTGGCCTCTTTGGGGTGGTGCCACGTCCGTTTATTTGCCAGCGTGCCGGGGAAAACCATACCCCGACGTAGAGGGATGTCTGGTGATCAGTTTCGTGCAAGTTTTGGCAAATTTGGTGGACGTTAGGTGCATTAAATGCATCTGCAAAAGAGGTGACTGAACCAGTTTTTCCAGGAAAGAAGAAGAAGATAATGAATAGTGTTCAGGATTATGTTTTGGTCAAAGTTCATTTCAGTCCTTTCTCTTTCAATTGCTTTCAATTGAACACCTAATTGACCCAAAATGTTTGCAATTAAGCCCCTGATGACCTTCAATTGGAACCTCAAAGTTACGCGCCTTTTGCAATATGATCCTTGGTCTCGGATTTTGTCAAATTATCCCCTAATTGTCCATCAAACTTTCAATTTCTTCAATTTCACCCCCGGTTTTTGTCAATTAAGCCCCTCAATTGTGGCGTCTTTTGCAGATTGGTCCTTGGCTGCAAATTTCTTCAATCCAGCCCCTAATTGACCCCAAAACTTCAATTTTCTTGCAATTTGGCTCCTGATTTCAATCAATTAACTTGGTAAAAATTAAATTTGATCTCTTAAAATTCCAATCTCCTCAATTAAGCCTAAATTAGGCTCCCAAACTTAATATTTCACTAATTAAGCCTCAAATAAAATTAATTTGAACCATTTAAAGTATAATTAAGTCCTTGCACTTAATTAAATCCTTCAATTGGACCCAAATTAATTCTTAAACATAATTAAAATTTAATTTGGCCCATGATTAAATCAAATTGGCCTATTAAAAATTTAATTATGTCATTGGACTTAATTTTTATGCAAATTCGTTCAATAATCATTTAATTTAACCTTGAATTTGCATTTTATCTCCATTTTTTGGCATAATGGGGTACAATTAGGCCTTGAATTTCCTTCAAAAATTACAGCTTGATTTCCCGGCCTGCTTTCTCCACGTTGCTAGCCTTTTATTTTATTTTTTGATTTTTATTTTGAAAAAAAAGTGAATTTTTGGGGAATAACCCAGAATTGGGTTATTACAAAACTTGCAGCCTATATCATGAGAATGGAATAACTCGATAATAAAAAAAATATAATCATAAAGCTCTTTGAAAAAAAATAATGTTTAATTTTCAAATCCATGATCGGGGTCCTTACAAATTTTAAATACCAAATAAATTTAATATTTGATTGAAATGTGAAGTTGAAAACAAAATAAATTTAGAAAAACTAAAAAAATAAAAAGAATAAGGATCAAAATTAACATAAAAAAATCATAAAAAACTTATGATTGAAGGTTGAAAATGAAAAAAAAATATAACTTTTCAAAAAGAACCAAGAAAAAATTTAGAAATCAAAACAATGAGGACCAAATTGAAAAAGATAATACCATCAATTTGGATTGAAGGATAAAATTAAAAATAAATAAAACTTTTACAACTAGGTCAAAGATAAAATAAAAAATCAAACGAATAAGGATCAAATTGGAAAATATAATATTTGTAAATTGAGATTGAAGGATGAAATTGAATACAAATAAAACTTTTATGAAACGGTCAAGAACAAAAATTAGAAATCAAAATAACAAAGATTGAAGTTTAAATACCAACAATAAAGAAGGTCAAGCTGTAATTTTCAAGAGAAAAGAGAGAAATAAAGAAAAAATAAAGACTCACCAGCGACAAACCGAACTACCAACGTCAACAAGCACCATTTCAAATGGAAGAGGACATTGTGATGCTTCAAATGACAAAATGATAGAGCAATTTTGAATGTCAAGAGGTGCTGCCTGCGTAACAAGTGCAGCACGCACCTCTCGATGGTGTACATGCACGCCCCCCCTCTTTGTTTTTATGTTTTATTTAGCCAAATACAAAATTTCTCTGAGTTAACTTGATAATAATAAAAAAAAAATAGTACTATGGAAAGCTAAAAATAACCCTTGACTCTAGGTTTATTTATTTTTTATTTTAAGAGTATTTTGGTTATTTCAATGTTCATTTTAATTGTTTATTATTTTTTTATATTTATGAAAAATCCAAACTTTCCTTTAGATGATATTATAATAATAATAAAAACTATTGTGTATGTTGTTATCCACTTTTGACCAAAAAAAAAATACAAGAGAAGAATACAAGAAGAAAGCCTAGAAGATTGCTCAACTTGGTGGTAGAAGATTAAGATGACAGGTGAAAAAATTGAATGACCAAAATGTATAAGTTTTATAAAATTAGCAACCCAATTTAGACTGATAAAATGCCTTATTTGTGAAAATATTTTTATTTGGAGTAAAGAAATACAAATTTGAATGGTTAAGAACTTAATGAGAATTTTAGAAGGCTTAATTAATTTTATTGAGGACTTGATAATAAGGAAAATCAGTTTTTTGAGTCAATTTAGGTGTTAATTGGAAGAAATTGAAGTCTAGGGATTAAAATTATACTTTGAAAGGTTTAATTGGTCAAATCAAAAGCTTAATTACGAAAAAAATTAAAGTTTGAAAACCAATTAAGGACTTATTTGCATATTCCCACGACCAAAGACCAAACTGTAAGTGGCGCGCAATTTCAGGGGTAGAAATTGGTGAAATCCAAGGTGAAAGGAATTTAAATTTTTGTGATTAGTTATGGATGAAATTGAACAAATTAAAAATCAAGGACTCGTTTGTAAAAGGTGTTGAACTTTGAGGTTGATATTTGAATTTGGCATGGGTGCAATTGCATGCAATTAAAAGTTTGATAGATAATTATGGGTGCAATTAAAAGAAATTGAAAGAGCACAGACCAAATTGAAATTGGCCAAATCTCAAATTAAAAAACCATACTTTCTAGTTTTTAACCTAAACAACGTGTTGTTCACCACTGTTCATTAATTTTCTTGGCAATTTTGGGTGATCAAGTGAGCATGTTCGGGCGAATGAATATGGCGTCTCTGACCATCTCAATGGTTGTAACACCACCATTTAATTGAGAAACGTCCCCTCTACAAACCTATGCCTATGAAATTGGAAGTTTACATCTCAATTCTTCCACAGAAGTCTCCAATATCTTGTCCTTGATAAGTTTTCCCTGTATTTTTAGATTTTTGGTTGATCGAGTTAACACCTTTGAATGAATGAATGTGAAGCTACAAAACTCTAAATTGAGTAAGGTTGGATCTAAATGAAAGGTGCGCACATTCTCTACCAACTTCAGGTGGTTTCCAATGACATTTACATCAGAATTGCTCCGACGAAGCCTCGAAAATGATCAACCTAATCAGCCTTGATTGTAACACCTATTTATCAAAAACCATCCATTTTTTTGATATGTTCACACTTGAAAGCCTCTTAGAGGGTTCTTATCAATAACTTCAAAACCTCTCTCTCCAGATCAAAAGGTTAAAAATGGCTATTTGCCCTCCAAGTCTAGCAAAACTACCAAGGACCAAAAGCACAATTTCAAAATCAACCAAGTATAAGAGCTTTTAACTGTTAACTTTTATTCAAAACCCTCTCATATTGATCAACTGACTAAGCTTTGATTCATTCTTGATGGAATCCACCAAAAAAACTAGAAAAACACTATAAATATCATCTGGAAAATGATGAAAAACAAAAGGAAAAGGGGAAGAAAATAGAAACGAAAAACATGGAGAAACACTTTTTAAGAGAAAAAAGCTATCAAAGTTAGGCCAAAATCATGAAAAACAAGAAATTGGGAGTCTGACACAAGGGAGAAGGTATTGTTCACCATACATGCCCAAAACGATATCATTTTGGATTGTTTCTTTTTTCTCTTCTTTTTTAATTACATTGAAACATATTGTTTCATTGAAGGGGTGAGACAATATCATTTCACTCAAAGGAACGAGTTTATTTTACTTTTGAAATAGGTCCTCCAAGTTTATCATTTTTCCCAGTTTAGTCCTTGGATTTTTATTTATTTTATTTTTTGCTAGTTTCGACCTTTTATGTTAATTTTTCTTCTAAATTTCATCCATGATTGTGTTATACTGGTTTCTCAATATAGACACTTTTTTTAATTTAGTCATTGGCTTTCAAGTTTTAAATTATTTAGCCAATTTTAACTTTTTTTTCCCTCTCAATTTAGTCCTTTATTGCATTAAAATAGTCCTTTAATATTTGTGTCTTTTCCAATTTAGTCCTTGGCTTCTTATTTTTCAATTTTTGGCAATTTTAACCATTTTCTCTTAATTTCTTCCCAATTTCATCTGTAATTGTATTTTTATATTTTTTATATTTTCTTGAAATATATATTTTCTAAAATAATTTTTCCCTTTTTGAAATATTTTTTTTTACACTTTTTGATTAAAATATCTTTGCCTTTTTTTAGATATTTGATAAGGGTCAAAAATTAGAATATGACAATTACCCCCTCTTTACAAAGTTTACATTACAAAGTCTATGAAAATGCTTTTCAATATGCTTTGTTTAGTAAGCTTGTAAAAAAAACTATAGCGTACATTGGAAAATTTTAAGAGATTATCAAATCCAAAGGTGAGGAACCTCAATAATTTAAACTTGAAAGAATCACATAGAATTCAAATTTCCAAGAGCGATTCTTTGAAATTAGATTTACAAGAGTTAACTGAGATTTAAAAATAAAAAAAACCTTGTAAAAGTCTTTTAAGACTTCATAACAAAGAAAACATTTGCAAGAGTCATCTGAGACTCAGAAATAAAAAAAACTTTATGAAAGTCCTCTATGACTCGACTGCAAGAAAGACTTACAAGAGTCCTATAAGACTTGATCGCTAGAAATTTGCAATAGTCCTCTAAGACTCAAAAGGTAAAGAAAGATTTGTGAGAGTCCTCTAAGACTCAATTGCTAGAAAGATTTGCAAGGGTCCTTTAAAACACAAAAGTTAAAAAAAAAAAAACACACGTTTTTTGAGAGTTCTCTAAAACTCAATCACAATAGCTTTCTGATGTCAAGGTTTAACTTAAATTTGGAAGAATCCTTTGAGATTATAAAAGTAAAATAAAACCAATAAGGGTCCTTTAATACTCCAAATCATAGAACAAATTATAAGAATCATCTTCGACTTAAAAGTAAAGAAATATTTGTGAGAGTCTTATAAGACTCAATTATAAGAGCCTTTCGATGGTATGGTTCAACTTAAATTCATAAGATTCCTATAAGACTCAAAAGGCAATTATTGAAGTATATATTTCCTTGCAACGTTACATGAGTTGTGTGACTATGCATAAAAGATGAGTGATGTTTTTCATGCAATTATCCCTTTTAGTCTAGTTCTAAACAAGATTTAAGTAAATAGAGTGATAATAATTAGACAATTATATATATATATATAGTTCTATTTTCTCTAATGTTTTGAGTTGCTTAGTAACTAGGGGTATGCATCATAAATGTTTACTTTTGCGTCAAGTGACAGCTTGAAATATAAGTATGCAAAGCACTTTAAGTATGACTTATTAAGTAATTGAATGCATTCATTATAAATATTTGTATTTGCTTCAAAAGAAAAATGATAACTTCAAGACAAAAAGATCTTAACAAAAAAAAAAAAACTAAATGAATAGATATCTCTCTAGTTTGCTATCTTGTTTATAGTAGTGAGAATGGGTGATTGTAGGATACTTGTGGCATGATTCAATTATGTTGTTTGCATGATAAATATGATTGAGTTCAAAATTATGTATGAATATTTGAACTACAGAAAGTAGGTATGCTTAGTTTTCCTTTATTTACAATTGCTTATGTACTAAGTTGAGATGTTAATGTTTGCATGATATGTCTTTTAGATGTGATAAGTTTAGCCTAAATATGGTTATGATCCTCTATTTTTATGATTTTTCTTTTGCTTAAGGACAAGCAATTGTTCAAGTTTGGGGGCATTTGATGACAGAATTTATTACACACATTTTCTTAGTTATAATTGTTTTGATTTAGAGTGTTTTGTTTATTTCTAAGCTAGTCTATTTAGAATTTTAGGAACTTTTGCATTTATTTAATTCTTGGGAAGTTATGATATTTTTATGTGTTTAAATATTGAATTGGGTTGAAAATAAGATCATGTGAAGAGGCAGACCATGGGATGAGCTTGGAGTTCAAGGTCCGTTCTAATCAATCTAGGACACTGATTGGTTTTCAGGTTATAACTAGAGATGTACAACTTGGTTTCATGTGCTCTTTACTTTCCTGAAATATGAAGCATAGGCCTACAATTGCTATGAAGAGAAAATAACCCAGTTATACTATTTTGAAGCCCAAAACATAAGTTGAAAAACAGAGTTTGAAGCAATTTAGAAGTCTCTACAACCAACACTATCTTGGTGTTTTGCCCATATCCGGAGTTCTAAAAGTTAAAAGATTGCAAGGCTAGATGAATTGGAAATATGATTCGAAGGTCTACAATTATTCTAAAAATATAGGATTCATAATTCACACATTTTCTACTCAAAACTAGCTTGAAATCTAAGGCAGAGTCAGCAAAATACTTGATAGATAAGAAAAACAATTTCCCTACCTTAGAAGGACACAACTAAGATATAAAACATTTTCATAACAACTGTTGGAACTAATACATTAAAAACATGCTAGACACAACACAACAGAGAAAAGGAGGCAACATCTTGCAAAAAAAAAAAAACCAAAATGAATGACACAAGAAACGACCACCCTTCAAGACGTTAATTTTTTCAACTCTAAACTGAAGTTTATCGTATCACATATGATTTCTTTTAATTTGAATATGGAATAATTTATTTATTCTGGTTTTTTTAATGTAGCCTAACTATGATTATGTGAATATTTCTTTGATTGAATTAATTTAGTATTTGTTGAGTATTTCATTCTAAATGTAATGCATGTGTATGTTTGATCATCATTTACATGACTTGAAATTTAATTTGAGACTGAGAAGTGATAATTGTTTTAACCTTTTTTTGAAATACCCATAAGAAATCCATAAGATAGAGATATCTATGAACTTGTTTAATCTTTAGAGGTTTTATCATTTTTAAGGAATTTTGACAAGTTCAGAATTTTCACAATGATATAGGAAGTTTGCTTATTAAAATAATTTATTAATGCTAGAGAGAGATTGATGGTTAAATTAGTAGAACCCGATTATCAATAATAAAAAATACATAGGATTAATTCAATTAAAAAGTTCATGCAGGATTAGTTATGGCGAGTTACGAATCCTAGAATCTGTTTTATTTTGATTTCAATCTAATTATTTAATTGTTTGTTTGTTTTATTTTTTAGTTTAGAAAATTTAAATTTTTGTTTTGCCAAATAGATCTTTATTTAATAAAATTTGGTACTTATTGATAATTTTCCAATCCTCATGGGATCTTATTTACTTTATTACTTGTTACGATTCGTACTTTCATGATTTTATACAACAAGTTTTTGGTATCGTTGATAGGGATTACAAATATAATTATTAATAATATCAATACCACTTAAACATGATCTAATTTTATTTCTGCCTTATATTTTTAGATGTTTTTCTAGTGTGTGAAAAGTAGTAAGAATCTTGACAAGGATGAAGGTCCTAGAACCTTTCTTAGATAAATAATCATGGTCATTTGTTCTCTTGAATGAATCTCAACTCTTCACAATGTTTGTACACTTTATCCAAATATGCTTAGGATGGCCTCTTTGCACTAGTTTTGCAGCTACTTCAGGCAATTAAAACTTGTTTTTTTTTGCTACGAATGTAGTACATAGATAGGAAAGAGGAACGATATGTTATTTTTCATATATTTTTTGAAGGCAAGTGAGCGAGAAAAAAATGGCAAAAATCAAATGAAAACTGACACGGCCAAAGAGTTGATGTCTTCTCCCAAGTATATGAGTGTTGAAATAATAAATAATTCGACAAGACCATGGTCGAACCATAGGGAGGTTAACTATATAAACTACAAATAAAGAAATAGATAATAACAGAAAAGGAGTTGAAGAGAGCTTTGAGATGTAATATTGATATAAGGATTAAACAAGGATAAAATAATTGTCAAGATTAGAGGATCCACTAATGGTATTTCAAACAAGTATAGTATAAACTCTTTTTATTACTCAACTAGAAACCACACACAAAGGAGGTTCCGATCGGATTATAAATTGTTAACATGATTACGTTAGTTATCTTATTCGAATAATGCTAATACTTGTAAATATTGTCAGGTATTCATGATTATAACTTATGTTAACAACAAATCAAGTTCCTTTCATAGCAAGTATTTGTTGGGTTATGAAAGTGCTAAGTATTTATTGTACTAAGGGTTATACAACATAAATTTAGATTAAACATTTAACAAGCAAAGTATTAAAAGTGAACAAGATAACAAATACAAAACATATTAGTATCAAACATTAAAGTCCATGTTGAGTTTATACTATACTTATTCTTACACCATTAATGTAACATTTTCACCTTGACATAATAAACTTAACTAAATATAATGAAAGAGAGAAACATAAATAAACAAGATAAGAACATAAATAAAATATAAATTAACTAAGTAAAGGAAATGAAATGAAAAGCATAAATAAGAGGTTAATATAATCAAAACCTAAGCATTACAAAAATATAAAGAGAGAGAGAGAGAGAGAGAGAGAGAGAGAGAGAGAGCAAGAACATGATCTTGATCTGAAAACCAAGATGCCTAAATGCATGGCAAATGCCTCCTTTTATAGGCCAAAATTTGAAACTATTGATTTGATGATTAATTGTTGAGTGGGTGGCCACATCTTGAGTTGGTGACAATTCTTATTTTCTTGTCTGAACAAAACATCATTTCTAACATCAGAATTTGAATAGATTGTCCCCATGAAAGTTCTAGGAAATTGTCTCAGCTTTCTAACAAAAAACGAATCGGTGCATTTGGACTTCTAGAACTCGAGATATGGGCTGAATACCGAATAGTATCTAGGCTGCAAGACAAATTTTAACTTCTCCGTTCTTGCTAAGATTTGGACTTCCAAACAACAGAATTGAGTCTTGGACTCCCATAAATTTTTTATGCATATGTCTTAGCTTTCTAGCCATATAAACCAAATTGAAATCCAAGATCTACAGCTCCGGATATGACCCAATGACTGAACAATGTTTCATTTTAGACTAAACCAACATTTTTTTTTTCTGAGCTTAACCCTCTCTTTGTCTTCTCAATTTCAGTTATTGAACTCATCAATCAATCCTTTGATTTATGTGATAGGCCTGCATTTAAAATGAGCATTTACCATAAATTAAAGCTATTTTATATTATCAGACTTGTTATTATAAAATATGCTTAAGTTAGGGAATTTAATGATACTTTAAGTGTAATATGATGATATAAAGCCTTAGTGAAAATGCACTTTTAAGTACTAATAAAAAACCATGAAAGATAAAAAAAAATTACATGTCTTTCATGCTAGAAAAGTTAATATTCAACATGCATGCCCAAAACTACATTGTTTTGGGCCTTTTTTTTTCTTGAATTACAATGAAACATATTGTTTCACTGAAGGGTTGAAACAACATCATTTCTTTTAAAGGAAAGAGTTTCTCTTCTTTTTAAATAGGTCCTCCAAGTTTATTACTTTTCGTAGTTTGCTCCTTGGATTTTTATTTCTTTTATTTTTGGACAATCTCAATATTTTTCTCAATTTTATCAGTGATTATATTAAAATGGTCCCTCAATATTGGTGTTTTTTAATCCAGTTCTTGGCTTTTTAATTTTTAATTATTTAGCCAATTTCAACCTTTTTATCTTAATTTCTTTTTTATTTTGTCCCTGATTGCATTAAAATAGTCCCTTGATATTGGTATCTTTTTCAATTCAGTCATTGACTTTTTAATTTTTAATTTTTAGCTAATTCCAACCCTTTCTCTTAATTTCTTTACAATTTCATCTCTAATTGTGTTTTTTTTATTTTATTTTTTTTAATATTTATTATTTTTTTGAAATATGTTTTTAAATCATTGGCTTTCCAATTTTTAATATTTAGACAATTTCAACCTTTTTTCTCAATTTCTTTACAATTTCATCCCTAATTTTGTTTTTCTTGTTTTTTAATATTTATTATTTTTTGAATTATGTTTTTAGAGTTTTTGATTGAAATGTTTTTCTCTTTTTTTATATATATTTGAAAGGTTGGGTTATGTTGTCTATGTTTAATAAAAAAAAAAGTTTAACCAGTTTTAAATTTTTTTAATGAAAGAAATTGATAGATAAATATAACCCATTTTGCTTATTTTACATAGGATATTCATCTGGGTAAGCGAAAAGCTTAATTATTTTCATAACAAACTAGGCAGAAACATGTCTTTGACATGAAAAAAAAAAAAAAATTCTGTCAAGAAATTGTCGAGACACAATCATGTGAGGCAAACAAGTCTTTTAGTGTTTGTTTGGTATTGTATTTATAACTATATTTTAAAAATATTATCTTAAAAAAATATTAAATTAATATTTTTTAAATAATTTTAATATATTAATTAAAAAAATAAAAAATACATTGTAATATATTTCAAAACAAAAAAATATTTTTAAAAAACAATTTCCATCCCATTATCAAAATATCACCGACTATAAACACTATAAGGTTGTTTGGTTGTGCGTTTCAACCTGCGTTTCATTAAATTTTGAATTTTTTTTGCAAAAATTGAGTGCGGTTTGTACTTTTTGGATCGTTTTGATATACTGATGTTAAAAATAATTTTTAAAAAATAAAAAAACATCATTAACATGTATTTCAATATAAAAAATTATTTAAAAAATAACCGCTATCACACTATCAAACAATCTATGAGTTGGACATAGCAATTCATAATGCTTTTGTTTTTCGGTGAACAGCCTGGATGCACGTTAAAAGCCAAACTATTTTAGCTTCTTCTTCTTTTTTAATATTCATATATGCACATGTGGAGGTG